>Ga0247843_1000032_pt1 | contig 279634 bp, 247 predicted proteins | sample LaCruzMarch2017__FD_192420 | JGI IMG/M metagenome (GOLD analysis project Ga0247843, IMG submission 192420) | Freshwater microbial communities from meromictic Lake La Cruz, Castile-La Mancha, Spain - LaCruzMarch2017_8m | ecosystem: Environmental > Aquatic > Freshwater > Lake | place: Spain... | reverse complement strand
GGTTTGGCGTTTTTTATGGTCGTAGTCGAAGTCGGCGAAGCTGGTCTGGCGCATGGTTAGCTATCTGTCAGGAGGATGGATGACGCTATTATCTCATTTTAGGGGATTAGTTCAGCACTTCCTTAAGGAATCGCTGAGCTAATTGATGCCATTCATGCTTCGACAAGCTCAGCACGAACGGCATCAATTAGTTACCGTTCGGCCTGAGCTTGTCGAAGGCTTTGTTCAGCGATTCATTAACGTTTCAGTTTATTTTTAACTTTCAATCCAAATCGGCAAGTTTTATCTAACTTGGATTATCTGCTACCATTCAAGGCAATCAGGTTTTAGATTACTTGGTTAACCGAGTTTAACCATCGCAGCCCGCGCGCATGTGATAGTTAATTACCTATTCAATAATGTGATTTTTGGAGATACACGATGGACAAACTTACAGCACTTTCTTTAAGCATTGGCGTTTTGGCTGGCGTTGCCACATTTTTAGCCGTAGGCCCGTTAAGCGGTGTATTTTTCATCTGGGCGGCAACAATCGCTTGGGCGGCATACTTCTTCTTAGGCGCAAGCAAAGAAGCCTTAGTAAACACGATTGTTTGCGGCATTTTTGGTGTGTTGATGGCGTGGATTACCGCGTTGATGTTAACTGAAGTGAATGCTGACCAATTTCCTGGTTTCTCTGCTTCTGCTGCCATCATCGTTGCGGTTATGGTGTTGTTTATGTGCCTTGCTGCCAATATCCCACAATTGGCGACTATCCCAGCCAGCGTTTTGGGTTATTCATCAACCTTCGCTTACTTATTACAAACACCTGATACTTTAACTAAAGATGTTTTGTTGGGCGTGGCGTTAACCAACCCATTAGTGGTCATTTCCCTTTCGATTGTGATTGGCACTTATTTCGGCCAGTTTTCTGCACAATTGGCAGCAAAATGGACTAAAGACTAAGGTTTTTAGCAATCTTAGGCTGGTTATATACCAGCCTAAATTCTTTTTATTGTTCAAGACAGTTGTTAATTAACTGACGTTACGCAGTAACGCGTTCCTCCCGTTTGCCGCGTCGAGCACCGCAGCATTTGTCGGGAACAGCCCGAAGGGGTGCGGCATGGATGCCGCACGGCGGCAGATGGGCAGGAAGCCCATTCTGCCGTCCCCCGACAAATGCGAGGAGCGCAAGACATGAGCGGTAACCGGGCCGCCTTTTCTTTGGCTACTTGCTTTTGGCGGCGCAAAAGAAAGTAGCTCGCCTTCGGGTGCGAGAACCCGATTTAATAAACATCGCGATAGCGATTCATTATTATTTATTTTCGTCTCACAAAAAGGTGAGTGCGTAACGTCAGTTAATTAAAACCAAGGGCATCTATGGACACGATTGAAATAGCAAAACAATCAATAGAAAACTTTTCCATTGACGAGGCACTATATTCTGAATTAACGGAATTTAAAAAAATAAGCGTCAAAGGCAGCGGACGTATATTTGTAAAAGATTTAAATATTGCCGCAAATATCATTATTGATTTTACAGATACCGTTGGTTGTAAAGTATTTTTGGGAGCTAATTTACGAGGCAATATCAATGTTTTCTTTAAAGGTGACAATTCTTTGCTTTACATAGGCAACAATTGTTTCTTAAAAAAAGTCGACATTAGATCTTTCCAAGCTGATGATTTTATTGCCGTCGGAAATCAAGTATCCACTACTTTAACGAATACATGGATTTCCGGAAACGGTGCTGGTGCGGCAAAGCCTGCGATTATTATTGGTGACGATTGCTTGTTCTCATACGATATAGTGATAAGGAATTCCGATGCCCATCCTATTTTTAGCATTGATACTGACGAACAAGTTAATGAACCCAAAGGCATAGTACATATAGAGCCTCATGTCTGGATTGCCGAACAAGTCAGCATTCTTAAATCAGTTACTATCGGGGCATGCTCCATTTTAGGCTTAGGCAGCATAGTTACCAAAGATGTCCCCCGCTTTTCAGTTGCCAGTGGCGTACCTGCTGTATCTAAACAAAAACCCGATATTTATTGGGCAAGAAATGATAGTGAAAACGCAAAGAAACGGGCGAAATATTTTCACGAGAAGTACAAAAACACTTAAAAATGGGTGTTTCATATAAATCCAGTGGAAATAATGGTTTTTAAACGTCCAGCACATTGTAAAAGTGGGGTTAATATGAAAAATAATCTAACTGCATTAAATCTCTCTTTTATCCGCCGTAATCCCATCAGCAGCCTCATTGCTCTTGTCTTACTCATCGCTGCCGTCAAACTCTATAGCCTCAATACCCGCGCCGATGCCGATGATGGGCGATGGCAACAATTTAAGCAGGATCACCATTGCCAATTGCAATCCAGCGCTAAAGAAAACGAGCGCTTAAGCTGGCGATGCGATGACGGGCAAGTTTATTACGGTTGGCGGCAGCAACGTTAGACCGCCTCCCCTTTCCTTGACTTCCGCCAGTTGCTTGCCATGTATAAAATCCACCTCGCCAACCAATCTTACGATTTCAAAACCCTACGCAACTTGATGGCAAAAGCCAGCCCAGCTCGTTCCGGCGATTATCTGGCAGCTGTGGCGGCGGTCAACAATCTGGAGCGGGTGGCGGCGCAATGGCGGTTGGCGGATGTGCCGCTGAAACAATTCCTCACCGAAGCCTTAGTGCCTTACGAAAGCGACGAGGTAACGCGGCTGATTATCGACAGCCATGACCCGCAAGCGTTTGCACCTATCAGCCACCTCACCGTTGGCGATTTCCGCAACTGGTTACTGTCAGACCAAGCAGATACCGCAACCTTGACCAAAATCGCCACTGGCCTCACACCGGAAATGGTCGCGGCGGTGTCGAAAATCATGCGGATTCAAGATTTGATTTTGGTGGCGAAAAAATGCCGTGTCGTCACCCGCTTCCGTGGCACGATAGGCTTAGCAAACCGCCTGTCAACCCGCCTGCAACCCAATCATCCCACCGATAATCCTGCGGGTATCGCCGCCAGTATTTTGGATGGTTTGCTGTATGGCTGCGGCGATGCAGTCATCGGTATCAATCCCGCTACCGACAATCTGGAAGCGACAACACGTTTGTTACACCTGCTTAACGATGTCATCGAACGTTACCAAATCCCTACCCAAGCCTGCGTGTTGGCGCATGTCACCACCACCATGAAAGCCATAGAACAAGGTGCGCCAGTGGATTTGGTGTTCCAATCCATTGCGGGCACACAAAAAGCCAACGACAGTTTCGGCATCAATTTGGTGATGTTGCAGGAAGCCCACGAAATGGCCTTAGCATTGAAACGCGGCACAGTGGGTAACAACTGCATGTATTTCGAAACCGGACAAGGCAGTGCCTTATCAGCCAACGCCCACGAAGGCATGGATCAGCAAACTTGCGAAGCACGGGCGTATGCAGTTGCCCGAAAACTTAAACCCTTGCTGGTCAACACTGTGGTGGGATTTATCGGCCCGGAATATTTGTACGACGGCAAACAAATCATCCGCGCAGGGCTAGAAGACCATTTTTGCGGCAAGTTGCTCGGCCTGCCAATGGGCTGTGATGTCTGTTACACCAACCACGCCGAAGCCGACCAAGATGATATGGATATGTTACTGACGCAATTTGCGGTCGCGGGCGGCACATTCATCATGGGCGTACCAGGCGCGGATGATGTCATGCTGAATTACCAATCGACATCCTTCCATGATGCTTTGTATGTGCGGCAAGTTTTAGGTTTACGGCCTGCGCCGGAGTTTGAACAATGGCTACAGCAACATCAACTATTTGATGGCGATAATCGTTTGATAAGGAAGGATGTTCCGGCTTTGTTTGGCAGCGTTGGACTTTTGCCAACCAAATAGTGCGCATCCATTATTGAATAGATTGAAACGTAACTGAATTAAAGCCTATTGCCCATGCACTGTTTCTCAAGCAATGGGCTTGGAAATTGGTAAATCTACTAACCACGATGATGACCGACCAACAGCAAATCATCCCAGACCCTTGGCAATCCTTAAGCCAATTCACCGCTGCCCGTATCGCCTTAGGCCGTGCTGGCATAAGTTTGCCAACACGCTCCTGTTTAGACTTCCAACTCGCCCACGCTTTAGCGCGGGATGCGGTGAATATTCCGCTTGATTTTGCCGAGCTTGCGAAACGTTTAGCAGCAAACGGGATTGGCTCGCTGAGTGTGCAAAGCCAGGCCGAAAATCAACGCCTGTATTTGCAACGACCTGATTTAGGGCGATTATTAAGCCCAGCTTCGCAACAATGCTTAACAGCACACGCCTTATTGGATTTTGATGCCGTCGTCGTGGTTGCTGATGGTTTATCATCCACCGCGATCGCTCATCACGCCGAGCCGTTTTTAAAATTGCTGCTGCCGGCATTACAAGCGAGAAATTTCCAACTACCACCTGTGTGCTTAGCCAAGCACGGGCGGGTTGCAATTGGTGATGCCGTTGCCGAAAGCTTTGCCGCACGTTTGTGCATTGTTCTGATTGGCGAACGCCCCGGTTTAAGCTCGCCGGACAGCATGGGCATTTATTTCACCTACCAAGCCAAATCCGGCATCAGCACCGATGCCGACCGCAACTGCATTTCCAATATTCACGGCAACGGTTTAAGCTACGCACAGGCTTTACATAAGCTATTGTTTTTAATTGACACGGCAGAACAATTAAAACTGTCTGGAGTGAATTTAAAAGATGAAACCAGCGTATCCTCAGACAAAACCCAAGCACTGGAATAAATATTTAATTTTGCTTTCGCATTAGTCTATAAATTACCAACTTGACTAGCGCTTTCCAGCCAACTTAGCACCAAGCTTAATCTCTCACTCCCATTAAGCTAATAACTTATACCTTTAATTTCAAAAAGATAACAATGTCGTAGGGCGTATTAGCGATAGCGTAATACGCCGGATGCTTGAAAGCCAACATGCGGTGCAATACGGCTATCGCCTATTGCACCCTACAATTGGTGTTTTACGCACTTCCTAATAACTTGATTTTAAAAGTAATTTAATTAACTTAATGGCGACGAGGTTAATCTCAGGCAAAACCAACAACTTATTCGCCGACAGTTGCAGCACATAAGCCTTTAAACGTATGATGCTTGACTTTATTTATTAAGAAAACCCAAATGGATACCATCAGCATACGCGGTGCGCGGACCCACAATTTAAAAAATATCGACCTTGACTTACCCCGCGACAAACTGATCGTCATCACCGGGCTTTCCGGCTCTGGCAAATCATCATTGGCGTTTGACACCATTTATGCCGAAGGCCAACGGCGTTATGTGGAATCACTGTCCGCGTATGCCCGGCAGTTTTTATCGATGATGGAAAAACCCGATGTTGACCACATCGAAGGCCTTTCCCCCGCCATCTCCATCGAACAAAAATCCACCTCACACAATCCCCGCTCCACCGTCGGCACTATCACCGAAATTTACGACTACCTGCGATTGCTTTACGCCCGTGCGGGTACGCCGTTCTGTCCTGAACATAACACTTCGCTGGAAGCGCAAACTGTCAGCCAGATGGTGGATTTGGTGCTATCGCAACCGCAAGAACAACGTTGGATGTTATTAGCGCCAGTGATTAAACAGCGCAAAGGCGAACACCTGCAATTGCTGGATGATCTTCGCGCCCAAGGCTTTATCCGGGCGCGGATAGATGGCGAAGTTTACGACTTGGATGACGCCCCTGCCCTAGATGCCAAAAAACAGCACAGCATCGAAGTGATTGTTGATCGCTTCAAAATCCGCGCTGACCTTGCCTTACGCTTATCCGAATCTTTTGAAACCGCCTTACGCATCGCCGACGGCATCGCCATTGCCGCCAGTTTGGAGGACGACCATACCGAACTGGTGTTTTCCGAACATTACGCCTGCCGTATTTGCGGTTATAGCATCGCTGAATTAGAGCCACGGATTTTCTCTTTCAATAACCCCAAAGGCGCGTGCAGTGGTTGTGACGGCTTGGGGGTTCGGCAACATTTCAATCCCGACTTAATCGTCCACAACCCTGAACTCAGCCTAGCCGCTGGCGCGATACGCGGCTGGGATCGGCGCAGTACTTATTACTACCCCATCATCCTATCTTTGGCGGCGCATTATGGTTTTGATACCGAAACCGCCTATGCCCAATTGCCGAAAAACATCCAAGACATACTCTTGTACGGCAGCGGCAAAGACAGCATTGAGTTTAATTTTCCCGGCACAAGCGGCAGCAATAAAACCCGCCGCCATCCCTTTGAAGGCATAATTACCAACATGGAACGCCGTTACCACGAAACTGACTCGCAATCGGTGCGTGATGAACTGGCGAAATACTTATCGCAAAAAGTCTGCAATGTTTGCGACGGCGCAAGGCTGAACACCGCCGCACGGCATGTGTTTATTGAGCAATTGCCGATATTTCAAATCACCCGGCTACCTATCCGCAAATCGCTAAGCTTTTTTTCACAGCTGGATTTACCCGGCAAACGCGGGGAAATCGCCCAAAAAATCGTCAAAGAAATCCAAGAGCGTTTGGAATTTTTGGTGAATGTCGGCTTGGATTACCTCACCTTAGACCGCAGCGCCGACACCTTATCCGGCGGTGAAGCCCAACGTATCCGCCTTGCCAGCCAAATCGGCGCAGGGCTAGTTGGCGTTATGTATGTGCTGGATGAACCCTCCATCGGCTTGCATCAACGCGACAACCAACGGCTGCTGAACACCTTGTTCCGGCTGCGGGATTTGGGCAATACCGTCATCGTGGTCGAACATGATGAAGATGCCATCCGCGCCGCCGACCATATTGTCGATATTGGCCCAGGCGCAGGCGTACATGGCGGGCAAATTATCGCCCAAGGCAGTTTGGCGGATATTCTCGGTAATCCCAACTCGCTGACCGGACAATATCTCTCCGGCAGCAACGGCATTCACGTCCCCGAACAACTCACTGCCAATAATCCCGACAAACAAATCCGCCTTATCAACGCCCACGGCAATAACCTAAAAAATGTCGACATCAGCTTTCCGGTCGGTTTGTTCACTTGCGTAACGGGCGTTTCTGGTTCGGGCAAATCCACCTTAGTTAATGACACCCTGTACGCCCACGCCGCGCGCTTTGTTAATCGCGCCAGCATTATCCCCGCCGCTTGTGATGGCGTAGAAGGCTTAGAGCATTTTGATAAAGTCGTCGATATTGACCAAAGCCCCATAGGCCGCACACCGCGCTCCAATCCGGCGACTTACACGGGCTTGTTTACGCCGATCAGAGAACTGTTTTCTGCCACGCCGGAAGCGCGTTCACGCGGTTATTCCCCAGGGCGGTTTAGTTTTAACGTGAAAGGCGGACGCTGCGAAGCCTGCACAGGCGATGGCGTCATTAAAGTAGAAATGCACTTTTTGCCGGATATTTTCGTACATTGCGAACATTGCAACGGTAAACGTTACAACCGCGAAACCTTAGAAATCCGCTACAAAGGCAAAACCATCAGCGAAATTCTGGAGATGACCGTGGAAGACGCGACCGCGTTTTTCAGCTCCGTGCCATCGCTGGCGCGCAAACTGCAAATGCTGATTGAAGTCGGCCTGAGTTACATCACCTTAGGGCAAAACGCCACCACCTTATCGGGCGGTGAAGCGCAACGGGTCAAACTCGCGAAAGAACTCTCCAAACGCGATACTGGCAAAACCTTATACATCCTCGACGAACCCACCACAGGCCTGCATTTCCACGACATCAAACAATTGTTGACGGTATTGCATAAGCTGCGTGACCACGGCAACACCGTGATTGTCATCGAACATAATTTAGATGTGATAAAAACTGCCGATTGGCTAATCGACATGGGTCCAGAAGGTGGCGATGGCGGCGGGACATTATTGGCAGAAGGTACACCGCAAACCGTCGCCAGCAATCCGGCATCGTATACAGGCTTGTACTTGCAACGGTTTTTTCCGTAAGCGGCGTGGATTGGTTTAAAAACACTGTCCACGAACCACACGAAAAGGCACGAAAATTAAGGTATTGGCTAGCCGTAGGTTGGGTTGCGCTGTTTGCAACCCGACGGAATTGGCACAGATGTTTGGCTATCGTTGCCACGCCCTGGCATAACTACCATTAAGCTAATGATTTATAAATTAGTTTTAATACGATAGAACGCTGGTTACCAAGCTCCAGCTTGGTAACCCAAGTTTCAGAAGCTCTAGCTTCGAGAATAATAGGAAGCTAGAGCTTCCCATCCCGCATTCCCAAGCCGGAGCATGGGAACGAGCGTCAAAATTTTAAAAAACAGCATTCTGTTACGACTTAATAAAGAGTACGACTACATTGAATTCCTCAAGCAAACCACCTAATCCTATGAAAGCCACCACGCTATTGCTGATCGCAGGCTGGCTGGCTGCGGTTATCCTTAGCTGTTTGGCGCAGGCTTGGCTACCGCCTATGCCACAACTGCCCGCCATAACCATAACTGTTACGGCTTTATCGATACAGTTGCTAGCAAGCTTTTGGATAATCGGGCGTTTAGGTAAACAGTTGTCGCAACTGTGCTCATCCAAGCTTCAGCAGCAAGAGCAGATTGTGCAAATGCAAGCGGAAATCAGCGCCCAAAACCAGCGCCTCGATTTAATTTTAAATTCCGCAGGTACGGGCATTTATGTGCTCGACAAAAACAAAACCATCACCTTCGCCAATATTGCCGCCAGTGAAATTACTGGTTGGCAAAGCGCAGAAAGTATCGGCAAACAACCGCATTGTTTAATCCAAAAAAACCACTGTCCCGCGAGCGCTGCCGATAAGCGTTGTGCCGATTGCGGCAGCCCTAACGATGCGGAAATAGCCTTACCCTGTGAACTGTACGCAACCTTTGCCGATAACCACAAACACGTCCGCCATGAAACTTTTTACAGCAAAACAGGCGCGGCAATTCCAGTCAGATTTGTCAGCGCGCCGATTTTAGAAAATGGGCAATTATCTGGCGTGGTGATTATTTTTGAAGACATCAGTCTTCGCGTACTCGCCGAACAACAATTAAAAGACAGCGAAGCCTTAAAACAAGCGGTGTTAGAGTCTAGCTTGGATGCCATCGTCACCATTAATGCAGCGGGGTTAATTTATGAATTTAACCGCAATGCCGAAATGATGTTTGGCTATACCAAAGCGGAGGTGTATTTAAAATCGATAGTGGACTTAATCATCCCGCAACAATATCGCTCAGTAAATTTGGCAGAAATCGCCCAACAATTACAAGCTGGTGTTGATAATAATCTTAGAAAACGCATTGAAATCAGTGCGCTAAGGGCTTCAGGCGAAGAATTTCCGGTTGAACTGGTAATTGCGCCGATTACCATCAACAATCAAATCGGCTTTACTTCATTCATCAGTGACATCACCGAAAGAAAACTGGCGCGTTTAGCGATAGAAAACGCCCGCATTGAAGCCGAAAAAGCCAACACCGCCAAATCGCAATTTTTAGCGGCAATGAGCCATGAAATCCGCACACCGTTGAATGCCATGATGGGCGTGACCCAGCTATTAATGACGACGGAACTGGATAGCGAACAAGCCTTGTATTTAAAAACCGCGCAGCAAGCTGGCTTGGTGTTGCAGGAAGTGGTCTACAACATTTTAGATTTTTCTAAAATTGAAGCAGGCAAAATGGATATTGATCTACAAGTTGCGCCGTTGCTGGATATTGTCGATTCAGTATTGGCAATCATTGGCGCTAAAGCCAGCGAAAAAGGCTTGGAGCTGTATACCGTTATTGATTACCCAATTCCTGAAAACGTCTTGATAGACGCCGCCAGAATAAAACAAATCTTGTTAAATCTGGTTTCAAACGCCATTAAGTTTACTGATGTTGGTCATGTTGAAATTAAATTAAGCGCGAGTTTATCGCCAGACGCGGACTGTTTGCTGCAATTTTCCGTCACCGATACCGGCATTGGTGTCGCCGAACAAATAAAACCGTTAATTTTTGAAGAATTCAGTCAGGCTGATCTCACCTCTACCCGCAAATACGGCGGCACGGGCTTAGGTTTAGCCATCGCCAGCCGCTTGGTGGCGGCATTTGGCGGTGAAATCCATGTTGATAGTGTCGAAGGCCAAGGCAGCACTTTTTGGTTTACCATCAATGTCGGCAAAGAACCCTTGGTCAGCCCTAAGCCAGCAACGGCTGTGCATTGTTTTCTGGTTAACCCAAAACTAAAAAGTATGCGGGCTTTGTATCATTATCTGCAACATGTCAGCGGACAGGTGCAATACGTTAGCCATATTGATGAAATCCCCAAAGACCCGCAATTGAAGATCGTCTTTATTGATGAACGGCAATTACCGTTTTTCTCCTTCACCGATATGCAATTGTTTAAGGCGAGCAATCAGTTCAATTGCGTCAATGTTTTGCTCAGCGATATTACCCATAAACAGACCAACCAAGCTTGGCTAAAAAACTTTGATGAGCAATTGAGTAAACCGATTTTAATCAGCCAAATTAACGAGCTGATAAAAACCGCTATAGCCAACTATGACGATGGCTGTAAACAACAAATTGCCGCCAACACGCCAGCGAATAATACCGATGCCATCCGTTACAAAGTTTTGTTGGTTGAAGATAGCTTAGCCAACCAACTCATCATTAAATCCATGTTAGAAAAAGCCCAGCATCAAGTGGAAATAGCGGGCAATGGCGTGATTGCCATAGAGAAAAGCCAACAGAACCCCTATGACATCATTTTGATGGACTTATCGATGCCGATAATGGGCGGCTTAGAGGCTACCGAAAACATCCGTAAACAACCTGGGCCAAACCAATCCACACCGATTATTGCCTTAACTGCCAGTGCCTTTGAAGATAAACGCAAAGCCTGCTTAGAAATTGGCATGAACAACTTTCTCACCAAGCCCGTTAATATGGCGAATTTACTTGAGCATATCGCCCAGCTTTTGCAAAACCCGATAGCTAGTGAAAACGCTTTTATTGATGAGGCCGATACACTGATCGAAAACTCTGAGCAGCCATTGGTTGATTACCAAGTATTGGCACAATTGCAAAAAGAAACCTCGGAAACGGTATTTCCGCAGTTAATGGCGGTATTTTTACAACAAGCCGAGCAACGCCTAGAGCTGATTGAAAACGCCATCAACGCCCAAGATTTTTCCGCACTAGCCTCAGAAATCCATACCTTTAAGAGCGAATCCGCCACATTTGGCGCGACCAAACTGGGCGAAATGTCGGAACAAATTAATTTCTGCTGCAACCACGACAACCAAGAGCAAGCATTTATGTTGGCGAAAAAGCTAAAAACCTATTGGTTACCGACATTTAAAGCGCTTAGCGACTATACTAATCAATCATAACTTCCCGTAAATTCCGCATATGGCGACGACAAATCTCCCAGTTGTATTACTGATTGAAGACAGCCCGTCCCTGAGCTTGCTCTATCAGGATTATTTACGCCATGAAAAAATCCGCTTGCACCCTGTTAACAATGGCGCGAAAGCCTTGGATTTTATCGATGAAAATATCCCTGAAGTGGTGGTGTTGGATTTAAACCTGCCCGATATGAACGGCATGGATATTTTAAAAAGGATTAATGAGCAAAAACTGCCCTGCACGACCGTCATCATCACCGCTTATGGCAGCGTTGATGTCGCCGTTGATGCCATGCGTTATGGCGCTTTTGATTTCATCGAAAAACCTTTTACTGGCAAACGCTTGCTAGTCACCTTACGCAACGCCCTCAACAGCCGCAGCCTTAACGATGAAATCGAGCTATTGCGGCAAGATTTCCGCAACAGTTACCATGGCTTTATCGGCTCATCCTTAGCCATGCAAACCGTCTACCGCATTATTGATAGCGCTGCGCCCAGCAAAGCCACGGTGTTTATCACTGGAGAAAGCGGCACAGGCAAAGAAGTCTGCGCTGAAGCCATCCACCAACAAAGCCCTAGAAGCCATAAACCGTTTATCGCCTTAAATTGTGCGGCGATTCCTCGCGATTTAATGGAAAGTGAAATTTTTGGTCATGTTAAAGGCGCATTTACGGGCGCATCCAGCGAACGCAAAGGTGCGGCGGCGCAAGCGGATGGTGGCACCTTATTTTTAGATGAAATCTGCGAAATGGATATTGAGCTGCAATCAAAATTGCTGCGTTTTATTCAAACCGGAAAAATCCAGAAAGTGGGGGGTTCGGTGATGGAATCAGTGGATATTCGCTTTATTTGCGCCACCAATAGAAACCCTATGGACGAGGTCAACGCCGGACGTTTCCGCGAAGACTTGTTTTATCGCTTGCATGTTATCCCTATCCAATTGCCATCATTGCACGAACGCCAAGAAGACGTGCTGCTGATTGCCAATCGGTTTTTGGCGGATTACAGTGCCGAAGAACAAAAAAACTTTCTGGGATTAAGCCCTGAATGTGAAGGCATTTTTATCAATTACCCGTGGCCCGGCAATGTGCGGGAATTGCAAAATGTTATGCGTAATACCGTGGTATTAAATAAAGGCCCGTGGATACAGGCCGACATGCTGCCCGCGCAGTTAAAAGCCTTCCTTAATAAGAGCGCAAGCGTTATAGGCAAACCCGCCCAAACTTCCGAACCACTTCCGCTGTTACCAACCAACGAAATCCTACCACTCTGGCAAGTTGAAAAAGCCGCCATCGAAAATGCCATCCGCCATTGCCAAGACAACATCCCCCAAGCAGCCGCCATGCTGGGCGTTAGCCCTTCGACGATTTACAGAAAAATACAAACTTGGCAAAAAAATTAAGCGCGCCAGTTGATAGCTGGGCGGATGATTAAAATCGGCAATTATTCACTGACATTACGCAGTAGCGTGTTTTCTCCCGTTTGCCGCGTCGAGCACCCCAACATTGGCGCTCGTTCCCAAGCTCCGGCTTCACTGCCATTAAGTTAAGAACTTATATTACTTATCAATAGGATACGTTGGTTGTGGCAGGATTTTTCCGTTCGTCCTGAGCTTGTCGAAGGATGAACGGAAAAATCCGTGAGCAAAGACTTAAACCATTCATGCTTCGACAAGCTCAGCACGAACGGCTTAAGCCTCTGGTTAATATAAACTTTTACTTAACTTAATGGTAGTGAAACTCCGGCTTGGGAATGCAGGATAGGAAGCTCTAGCTTCCTATCATTCTCGAAGCTAGAGCTTCTGAAACTTGGGTTACCAAGCCGGAGCTTGGTAACCAGCTTAAAATCCACAATTATTCATCCGCCAGCTGCTCAATACGAAAAAACCCAGCGTTATCGCTTAATTGCTGCACCAGAAAAGGCAAGACTTCTTGCATTTGTGCTTTTAACGTCCACGGCGGATTTATCACAATCATGCCGCAAGCAGTCATGCCGGAATTGACGCCATCGGCAGCAATCGCCAATTCAAACAGTTGCATATTTTTGATACCGCTCAGCCGTAATTTATTTTCCAGCTTATCGATGCGGCGGCGTTCAATCACCGGATACCAAAGCGCGTAAGTACCTGTCGCAAAACGTTTGTACATTTTTTCTAAGGTATCTACTACTTGTGCATAATCGGTTTTCATTTCATACGATGGGTCAATCAGTATCAAGCCGCGCCGTTCTTTTGGTGGTAGCAGTTTTATGGCATTGCTTAAGCCATCGTCGTGATTGACGGTAATGCGGGGATCTCTTTTCATCAAGGTATGCAGCAGTTTGATTTCTGTTGAATGCAGTTCAAACAACACCATCCGGTCTTGCGGACGTAACAAATGCTTGCTGATAAGTGGCGAGCCGGGATAACGGAGCAATTGCTTGCCGACGTTGAGGGATTTAATCAGACTGACATAACGATCTAATGCAGTAGGCAGCGTTTCTTGCGTCCAAAGCTTGCCGATACCACTGACAAACTCGCAATTTTTTAACGCATATTCGCTATTTAACGCATAACCGCCCGCCCCTGCATGGGTGTCGATATAGCAGACGGCTTTGTCTTTTTGCTGCAAATAATCAATTAATTGGATTAAGGTGAAATGTTTTAAAACATCGGCAAAATTGCCTGCGTGGAAAGCGTGTCGGTAACTAAGCATGAATGGGGGTAATTGAATTGTAATTTGTCCAGCATACCATAAAGGCTTTGTTGCCAAGCAGGCGTTTAATAAGCGCTTTGCTGTTATTCAATCGCATTAGTTTCGATTAGCTCGCGGTTTTTTATGCTTTTGCTTGACGGCAAGGTCAGGCTTATTAAACTCGACTGCAACCAGAATTTATACGCACCCCATCCAATCATTGGCTTTATACCTAAAACTCAAGGAACACTCCTATGAAAAGCACTCACCGCTCTCCGTCAGCAAACTTGCTTAGGCTGGGTATCTTGCTTGGCGCACTCACGCCATGCTTGGCACAAGCAGCACCAAGCTCATGCGTGGATGCCACAGCGCCTTTTGTTTATCCTGCAACACTAGGCACAACGGTAAAAACAGGCGCACCGACGGCAGTACGTTTTTTGAATATGGCAACCTTTGGTGCATTGCCAAGAGATATAAACCATCTCAGTAAAATGACAATTCCTGAATGGCTAGATGAACAATTCGCCATGGGGGCTTCTTGCCATTTACCATTTCTAAATCAAACGCAAAACAATAACCAACGCGAAAACCGCATTGAAGTTTGGTTTCGTTTGGCAGTTAACGCGCCAGACCAATTACGTCAACGGGTAGCTTTTGCCTTATCGGAAATTTTCGTGGTGTCGGATGTCGGCTCAGGTATCAGTCCTAATGCAATTACTGCTTATTATGATGTGCTGACCCGCAATGCCTTTGGTAATTTCCGCGATATTTTAGAACAGGTGACCTTATCGCCCGCGATGGGCAAATACTTGTCAACTTTGCATAACCAAAAGGCCAACCGTAGTTTAGGTATCCGTGCCGATGAAAACTATGCCCGCGAAGTGATGCAGCTGTTCACCATTGGTTTAGTGCAGCTTGATGGTTCGGGCATACCATTATTGCAAGACGGCAATACCATCCCGACTTACAGCCAAACCGACGTGGAAAATTCGGCAAAAGTATTAACAGGCTGGACATTAATAGACTCGGTAAACTTTTTCGATGGCAATGAATGGCGGGTGAGCATGAAGCCGTTTGAAAATTATCACGACCGTACAGCAAAAACCCTGCTCAACAACACCCCGGTAGCAGCAGCCGGCAAAGCCCCTGCCGACCTTAAAATTTTATTGGATACCTTATTTAATCACCCAAACGTCGGGCCATTTATCTCCCGTCGATTAATTCAACGCCTAGTCACCAGCAACCCATCACCAGAATATATTAAACGCGTTGCCGATACCTTTAACGATAACGGTGCTGGCGTACGAGGCGATATGAAAGCGGTTATCCGGGCAATCTTATTGGATAACGAAGCGGCCAAAGGCGTTTTCGCCAACCCGAATTTCGGCAAACTCCGTGAACCACTATTGGTGTTGACACATCTTTGGCGCGCATTCAGCGGCAGCTCACTGGATGGCACTGTCCGCTACTACTACCCTGAGTCACGCATCGGGCAAGCACCTTTATCAGCAGCCAGTGTGTTCAATTTCTTTAAGCCTGATTTTGCACCTAGCGGGGCAATTAAAAACAAAAACCTGTTTGCCCCAGAATTCCAATTGGTAAACGATGCCATCAACACCAATTTCCACAATGAATTGTTCAGGCTCAGCCATTGGCAATACAAAGGCTACCAATGGGCTAACCCTTATGACGTGCTTATCAACCTCAACACCTTAACATCACGATCACGCGCACCGCTCGATCTGGTCAACTACTTAAATTTAATACTCACTGGTAACAAAATGCCGGATGATGTCAAAACCGTGTTATTCAATTATCTGCGCTCCATTCCTTACAGCACCACCGTGGGAAATATCAACCGTTCTGTGGAAGGCCTGTATCTGGTCTTATCATCCCCCTACTACCTCATCCAACGCTGATTAAGGAGCTTGACATGACATCATTTAAACATTGGACACGCCGTGACTTTTTAAAATGTGCAACCGCCGCTGCCACAGGCATGGCTACACCTGGCGCAGCATTGGGATTATTGGCAGGTCTGCAATCAGCAACCGTCGAAGCAGCAACGGGTGACTACAAAGCCTTAGTCTGTATTTTTTTGGCGGGCGGCAATGACGGTTTTAATATGTTGATCCCAACCGACACAACCCCGTACGCCACCTATAAAAAAGCCCGCAGCGGTTTGGCATTTACCCCAGAGCAATTGCTGAACTTAAACGCAACCCCATCCGGCAGCAATTACGCGGTCTCATCGCGAACGCCGGAACTGCGGAATTTATACAATGACGGGCGTTTGGCATTCTTAGCCAATGTTGGCACCTTATTAGAACCGACCACTAAAAAAAGCTACCAAGCAGGCACAAACCTGCCGCCGCAACTGTATTCGCATAACGACCAATCCGACCAAGGCATGTCTACACAAGCAGATGCGTTGCAAAAAACGGGCTGGGGCGGGCGCATTGCGGATTTATATAGCAACATTAACGGCACTAGCCGTTTACCGCTAGGCGTTTCCATTGGCGGCAACAACCTGTTCCAAATCGGCCTCAACTCCGTACCTTATTACCTGAATACTTACGGGGTAAGTAATTTTGAAGTGACTTCTCGCGGCAGTACCGATCCGCGCACCAAAGCCTTTATGAAAATGCTGGACTTAAGCTCAACCAACGGTCGGTTAATGGATAAAGAATATGCCAAAGCCATCAAATCCACTATTGACCTCAGCCAAACCCTAAAAACAGCTTTAGGTTCAAGCTCAGCAGGCACTGTTGTTTGGCCTAGCAGTTATATTGCCCAACAATTGAAAGCCGTTGCCCAAATGATTAGCGTCAGGCAAACCTTTGGTCAACGGCGGCAAGTGTTTTACGTCATCCAAGGCGGTTACGACACCCATGACGACCAAATCCAACGCCAAGGTAATTTGCTGGCAGAATTGTCGCAAGCGATGGCGGCATTCCATAATGCCATGGACGATTTGGGCGTTGGCAACAATGTCACCAGCTTCACCCTGTCTGATTTTGGCAGGACTTTAACGTCAAATGGTGATGGCACCGACCACGCGTGGGGCAATGTCCAGATGATTGCAGGCGGATCAGTGGTCGGCGGTAACGTCTATGGCACATTCCCCAACCAAACCATTGACGGCCCTGATGATGCAGGCTACGGACGCATCATACCCACCACCTCTATTGAACAATATGCGGCAACACTGGCTAGTTGGTTTGGTGTCAGCACTGCCAATTTGGACACCATATTCCCGCATCTTAACCGCTTCAATAGCAGTAACTTAGGTTTTATGGTCTAAACGTTACTAGGGAATCGCTGAATAAAGCCTTCGACAAGCTCAGGCCGAACGGTAACTAATTGATTCCGTTCGTGCTCGACTGCATGGATGCAGGAGGTAGAGCAATGCAGGAGCGGTTGCCGGGAGCTTGTCGAAGCATGAAGGGAATCAATTAGTTCAACGATTCCCTAGGAGTCCAAAACATGTTTTGGACTCCTACCCCCTCGAAATTACCTCTAACGAATCAACAAATCCGCCCCCAACCAATCGACAATAAAATGCCGATAATGCTCGGCTTTAGCGGTTTGGAGATGCTCAATGGGATTGAAATCATCGGTCAATACCACACCATTGGGATTGGTGATATTCAGCAAGCGTTCTTTCAGCCATGCTGATTGTGTTGGTTGCAAAGTTTTAGCATCCAAATCAATCGCCTGACGCGATGCCAAGAAAATAAAATCATTGAAATTTTTGCCCGGCTCAGAAACAAACACCGTTTGCTTAGGAAAAACTTGGGCGATGGTTTTGGCAACCGACGCTAAGGCATCACTGTGTTCACCTTCGGCAAAGGCGACAAAATTCACCGCCAAAATGCCTTGATCTGACAACAGGCTTTGCAACTGCGCCAAGGTTTCCACCGTCAATAAATGCGCGGGTTCTGAACCGCCCGTAAAGCAATCGTGGATAATCAAATCATAGGGGCCTTGCAAACGGCGTATTTCATAACGACCGTCGCCAACAATGGCTTTACCCGTCGGTTTAAATTTAAAAAAATCCGTAGCCGCCGCCGCAACCGCCGGATCAATCTCTAAAGTATCGGTACTGATGCCATAACGGCTGTGCAATATCTCCGCCATATGCCCTGCCCCTTGACCGACAATTAAGGCTTTGGTCATTTTCGGCACTAGCGAGGGGATCACGCCAACAATATCTTGGTAGCTCAAACGGCTTTGATTGTCGCTGATATTAGACGCGCCAATCACCGAAGCATCGGCAGCCAGCAAGCGCAAATCTTGGGCAGGTTGGTCGATTACCCGCACCCAACCATACAAACTTTCTTTTGCCGACAGCACTTGCGAACCTTTGCTGAAAGTATCGACAAAACCCGCACTGATGATTTTTGGCGTCATCATCAGCGCGACTGCCGCCAGCAACACGCAAGGCAAGATAGAGGCTTGCATCGCTAATTTTTTTTGCTCGTAAACCGCCACCACGATGGCTAACACTAACAACAACAAACCTAAGCCAATTAAAATCTCCCGCGAACCTAGCATGGGGAATAAGAAAAATCCCAGTGTTAATGTGCCGATAACACTGCCAAAGGTGCTGACCGCATACAGCGAACCAGCGGTGTTGCCGATACCTTCCAAACGAGAGGCCGCCAATTTAATCGCCAACGGCCCGACCATGCCCAAACAAGTCAAGCTAGGGAAAAACAGCAAAAACGCGCTAACAAATGCCCCTGCCCGTAACCCTAAAGGATCGGTCAGTAACAAAATTGGCCTATTCAGCCACGGGATTACCAAGGTAAGCACTGCCGCCAAGCCGATAATTAACGCTAAACTGCTGGGTTTACTACGGTCTGCCCAACGTCCGCCGACAAAATAACCTATCGCCAAGGCAATCATGGTGACAGAAATTAACGACGACCAAACGTACAAACTGGCACCATAAAACGGCGCAATCAAGCGCGTACCTAATAATTCAATAACCATTACTGATGCCCCAGTGAAAAATACCGTGGCATAAAGGCCGATACGTCCAAATAAATTTAAAGCTGGGGTTGTCATAATAGAAATTGCCAAAATAAATGATCTAATGTTGTGCAGATATTTTCTGCGATATAAAAACAAATAATGCTGAGTCGCTACCGCGACAGTTTTTTTAATCGGGTTCTCGCACCCGAAGGCGAGCTACTTTCTTTTGCGCCGCAAGCCACAAGGATGTGGCGAATGCCGAAAATGCAGGAGCATTTTTCGGCCAAAAGAAAGTAGCCAAAGAAAAGGCGGCCCGGTTGCCGCTCATGTCTTGCGCTCCTCGCACTTGTGCCCAGTGGGGTATTTGTCGGGAGGGCGGCAGAATGGGCTTCCTGCCCATCTGCCGCCGTGCGGCATCCCTGCCGCAACCTTTATGCCCTTGGGTGCTTCGGGCTATTCCCGACAAATACTCCGGTGCTCGACGCGGCAAACGGGAAAAAGCGCGTTACTGCGAAACATCAGTGAAAGATGATTGAATGCGACGGCTACCAGCAAGTACCGGACATAGCGTGAAGGAACGCGAGCATCTTGTTCGCCTGTTGCAATGATAATAACCGCGCACCAAAACCAATTAATCGGCTAATTGCCCACCGATATTACCCTGCACATCAACCCATAAATGCTGCAATCCAAGGCTAGCTAGCCAACTTGGGCCTTGCGCTTCCATCAACATGGCAATAGTCGCGGCACTACCCGCCACCACGCAAAAATCGCCCACCACGCTAACCGCAGCAAGTTGCTTTACAGGCCAGCCCGTTTTCGGATTAAAGACATGCCCGTAGCGGATGCCGTCAATAATCAAACAACGTTCATAATCGCCACTGCTCGCCATTGCCCCATGCCTTAAGGCGACGGTGGTTAATAACGCTTGTGGTTGACGGGGATGGCGAATGCCAATCCGCCAGGCTTCGCCATCTGGTCTAGGGCCGATGATGTTAATGTCGCCGCCTAAATTGACCACGCCATGGTGAATGCCTGCCGCTTTGCACAAACCAGCCACCCGATCAACCGCATATTCTTTAACGATACCGCCAAAATCCAATTCCATGCCTGCTTGCAAGAAAGTCAGCCTAGGCGCTTGCCAACGCAGCTTATGCCAACCAATTTGCGCTAGCAGCTCGTGTAATTGCTGTTCGTCCGGTAATTGTCCGGAATCAAATCGCCATAGCCGCCGCAGAACGCCAGAAGTGATGTCGAATAAGCCATCGCTTTGTTGATAGCAAGTGGCGGCATAATCCAGCAATTTAGCGGTTTCGACATCGACGTTGATACTGCCGCCGAGCGCCGCAACCCGATTAATTTTCGACAAAAAGCTATCTTCCCGATAACGGGAATAGCGTTTTTCTAACCGACCAACATCGGCAATAGCCGCATCAGCAACTTTTTTGGCTTGCGCGTGGCTATTGGCAAATAATTGCAGATCACAGGGCGTTCCCATCGCATTAAAGGGAAACTGGAACAATGCCATAGCCATTTTTTAATTCCGTAAGCATGCGGCTGAAATGTTGCGCCCGTTCCTAAACTATAGCAGCAGTGAAAGTTTTGGGTAGGTCGGGTTAGCTATAGCGTAACCCGACGCACTCGGCATTCGAAATGTCGGGTTACGCTGTCGCTAACCCGACCTACAACTATAAAATCGTTTTAAAACGCCACCGCCCAAGTCGCTGAAATTGCCCCGCCTCTATCCAATTGATAGCCGTTAACGTCGGTTGCCACGGGTTGTAACCATTCCACGCCAAAACTATTGCCTGCCAGATCGCCATTATTAATCTGCGCGTTAAGGCCAAAGCCCATATCCCAATAACGCCCGCCATAATTGCTGGCGTAATCGACTGAACTGTTGTTTGGGTTGACATTCTTCTTCAACTTGCCTTTGACCAAACCAGGCGTGGGATTGAATTTGCCGGAAACGGCTGATTGGGCGCTATACAAACCGCGCACCGATGCCGATAGCCAATGGTTTAAGCGATAGCTGCCCCAAGCTGTGGATTCAAAAATATCGCCGAGCGCATAACCAGAGGCATTTTTGTCTTCCAAACGTCTGGTAGTGCTGACTTGCGCGCCCCATGACCAATCGTCCAGTTGTCCGGTGTAAGTCAAACTGGGTTTGAGATCCCAAGTGCCGCTGCCCAATTGCATACCGTAATGGATGAAGCCTTCGTCAGCTTTATGGGTGCGGCGCAAGGTAATATCGACATCACCTGTCGGCGCACTCAGCCCTAAGGTCAGATGAAGGTGGTGTATCGATGACAAATCAAACAGCTTTATCATCGCGTACATACCGGTATCACCAATGCCACCTGTGGCATGGCCTGTACCCGCGTGGATATGTTCGCCAAGCTTGGGTGCTGGCGCACCATCCAACTGGCGCAAATTCATTTGCATATCCATAAACTGCGGCATCAACATCAAATTTAGCCAATCAGTGGGCGCGTACATAATATCCAGCATGTGCATGCTCATATCCATGTACGTCGGCACCATCTTGCATCCGGCTTTCCGTGTGGCGCAGCCATTAGCAAGAATACTGGCATCACTGGCGATGCCGTCACCATTCAACATGTTGCCGCCAGTGTGGCTGTGCATAAAGCGATAACCAACCATCACGTCATCGGCTTTGTTCATCATGTGGGCAAACATCACTCCTGCTGGTGCGGCACCACCTTGATGGTGATGATGATGGGCGCTATGCCCTGTATGGTCGCCAGGTTTTCTGCCTGCATTTAAAGAAGCTAAATTGACATTTAATGAAGCATTGGCGACGTAATAGCCAAAATCGGCATAACTGCCTTCACCGCCGCCGCCTAGTTTCAATCCTCCTGCATGGCTGTAATATTCAAAGCCAGCCTCGACGCTGACACCTTTGGTGATTTGTTTTTTCAGATTCACGCCGCCGCTGATCGCGCCAAAAGCGGAAAGGCGTTGGTCGCTGGAAAAATTCGCAGGCAATTTTTTCGGATCAAAGGCGACGGTTTTTGGGATAGTGGATAAGGTGTTTTCATCAACCAAGTTGCCACTACTATCGATAAGATTGAAATCGTCGTTGCGGAAATACTGTTTGCCGTTATTGGGATTATCGGCATCCACTAAAATTTCCCTGCCCGTAGCGTCTTTAGCAATACCTTCATAAGCTTGTTTGCTGGTGAGATACGGCGTGTAAAAATCCGCCGCGTCTTGCGAGTAATAGCGTATCCGTGGGGTTAGCGTCCAAGTCGTGGCAATTGGCTGCGCCCATTCGGCTTCAAAGGTATGGGCGCTAATGCCCCAAGTGTCTTGAAAATAACGGTAATTGAAATGCAAGGCAGCATCAAACAGGCCAATATATTGATGATAACTGCCCGTTAATGCCCATTGGTCGCGCTCATCCGGGCGTTGCTCCAATAAGGCTTTAACATCACCGATCAAACGGTTGATGCCCGGTTGCTCAGGATCAACAAACACCACCGTGGTGGCTTTATAAGGATTTTCCATATAGCCCGTGCTGCGGGTATAGGCGACATTGGCTTCAACGAAAGCTTCTTTATTCAGCACTTGGCTGATACCGAAATTACTGCCCCAATCTTGACGGTTGCCAGTGAGAATTTGATAAGCACCCTGGTTATCAATCTGCTTTAAAAAAGCAGTTTTGGTGAGATAGGTAGAGGCATCGTGGTCAATAATGGCGGAGGTGTCGCTGTTGGTATAACTCAAGCCTAAATTTAAAGTGGTGAGTTTTTGGTTTAAATCCCAACGGCCATTGATATTGCCAAAACGCGATTCGTAATCATTTTCTACAGAAATGCCACCGCCCGCATAAAGCGCGGCCTCATCCCATTCATAGCCTAATTTGAAATCCCCTTGTTTGCGGGTTTCTGGCGAGGCGGTGGATAACACATTAACCACCCGTAAATCTTTACCTAAAAATTTGCCTTTATTATTAAACGCCAGAGGCTTTAGATTTTTGTTTAAGATAATTTGTCGGCTAGCAATAATGGGAGATGCCCCAACTACCACAGGCTTGCTGCCTTTAACCGTTTGAACGACTGACTGATTGCTCCCGGCAACCAGCGGCGCAACGGTTATTGGCGTTGCTCCTGACCAAGTATCTTGGGAATAATTGAAGGCAAATTTAACCCTATCCGCCAAAGTGACTTTGGCACTGCCAAACAAGCTATCGACTTCTATAGGCGTAGAGTGGTTAGGGGTTTTAATTAAATTTCGACGGCTTTCTTGATAGCGGCTGTATTGAAAATTAATTTCATCCTCTTCAGCTTGGCAATCCGCCGCCCATAGGCCGGGTAAAGCCAAGGCCGCAACCGTTAATGCTTGTAATGGGGATATTTTAGTAGCAGCCACAACCACCGCCTCCTGATGAACCACTGGAAGATGCCGCTTCACGGCTACCGTAATTATGGGAACGCATGGTGGCTGCTAATTCGGATCGGCTAGCCGCCATCTGGGGTTTTGCTAAAGTACCGCGCTGCCACGGGGCAACGCTGGAACAGCCTGATAACACCAAACTCATGGCAATCAACATTGGCAACAGAAAGTAACATCGCAGTTTTGGCATTGGCTGTTCCTAGCCTTTAAGGCTTAGTCGTTGTCAGTAATTTTTCAACCAACGCTTGCAATTCAGCCGCCTCACCTGCTTTAAACCCCAGATGCACATGATGGATTTGGCCTTTTTGGTCAATGATGTAAGACGATGGCATCGCTTGCACAGCAAAGTCTTGGGCGCATTGCTGGTTGTTATCGGTAACAATCGTGAAATTTGCCGGATATTTAGCCAAAAAGGCATCGGCATCAGCTGGGGTTTCATCTAAATTGACACCAATAATTTCTACGCCACGGGCGTGTAATTGTTGATGTAATTCATTTAAAAATGGGAAGGATTTGGCACATGGCCCACACCAAGAAGCCCAAAAATCCACATAAACGACTTTGCCACGATAGTCGGACAAGTGCAGTGCTTGTTTGCTGTTAATGGTACTTAAAGCGCAATTTGGCGCAGCATCATTGACTGCCAAAGCGGCAACTTGCTGCCACGGAGCGAATGCCAACAACGCATAAGGCAGTAATCGGAGATTTATTAACATTATTATTATAATTTTGGTTAATCGGCTGATACTGCGGCAGATTTAGTCAAGTTTTCGGTGTTTTTGGGATGCGCTGTACGAATTGATTCCGATTATGCTTCGACAAGCTCAGCACGAACGGAATCAATTCGTTACCGTTCGGCCTCGACTGCATGGATGCAGAGCAACGCAGGGAGCAGTTGCCGAGAGCTTGTCGGAGGCTTTATTCAGCGATTACTTGCTAAGGTAGGAAACGGAAAAATCAGCCACACGGAGCGAAAAACAAGTTTTTCACTCCAAACTACATGCGTTCAAATCCCGTTCTTACAGCTTACCCTACATCGGCATCAAGCAAACCACCACCAATACGATTATTGGTTTTGTTTATATATCAATGATTCAGTTGTACCTGTGTGCAAGCCTGTCGCAGTCATGCAGTGGTAATCAAATTGGTAATTTTCTGCACCTCCTCTGGATTTATTGACCATCACATAATAAGTACCATTACCTCTTTTCAACTTGATCGCAGGGCTGGTACCGGCATCGCCATCAACCAAGTCGCTGCCGCTATTTGCAAAGCCATCTTTAAAAATTTGGATGCTAACGGTCGGTGAGGCAACAGGAGCCAAATCTTGCACGGCAACAGTCAAATAACTGGCGTCGCCATTACCATCGTCAAAACAAGAAATCGGATAGACATCGGTCGCACCAGCGCCAGAACCTAATGCGCGCGGACCGGACTCATGGGCATTGGCTAAGTTAGGAGCAATAGCGGCTGCCATTACGCTTAAGGAAAAAAGTACGGCTTTCAATTGGCTAGTTTTCATAATCTTCTCTTTTTAGTTGTTGTAAAAAAACGTTGTTATTTGTTGGTCGTTGTTTTTGTCAATTGCTGCAATTTATTGGTCGCCAACAGCCTGACGGTTTCATCACTATCAGTCAAGGCTTGTTGTAACAACTGGGTGTTATTGCCAGCGGCATCTACCGCCATCAAGCGCACTGAGGCATTGCTGTCCTGCAAAGCCGAATGCAGCTGTTCAGTCGCCTGATAACTCGCATCATTGGCTAGCTTGGCGATAGCCTGCTCCCTGACGCGGGGATTGTCATCTTGTAAAGCATCTGCCAAGATTTTCTTTATCGGTGCATCTGACGCCGTGCCTGATAAGCTCAACTTGGCAATGGCATCGGCACGCACTTCTGGGTCTGGTGATTTTGCCAACACCAGCAAGTTTTCTTCTGGATTTTTAGCGCTGTCTTTTTTAGTAACGCTTGCCCTGCTCTCTACCGATTTATCTTTAACGATAATCGGCTTATCAGGGCTGCTGGTAACAACAGCCGTGGTATCGCCCTTGCCTATCAACCAAATTTCACTGGGATGCGTAGTTGATTGCCCATAACGGAACATCAAATCGGCACTATCACCAGCCGCACACTTTACTAAGCCTGCCAAATCCTCACTGCCACAGTCAATGTTTATTAATTGTTCGGAAACAGCAGAATAATGGATGCTTATCTTGGCCTTATCCGCTAAGCGTTCCAGTATTTGTGGCAAGCTTAATTGCTTGGCTTGTAATTGCCACCCCTTGGCATTAAGGTCGGCGGTCATTTCAAAAAAACCGGGCGATGAATTGGCTAAGCTAAGATTTGCCCAACCATAAAACCAAGCCCATAAAAAAAAATTAATCGTTGTCATTTTTTGACTTGCGAACAAAGCCATAGCGACACCTATTTACCAATAAAAAAGCCGGACAAGCGTTAACCTTGTATTAACACTTGCCCGGTTCCATCTCTTTTTCTAAAACATACACTATAAAATTAGCAACATGCACTGGCATTTTAATAGTGGCTGCGAAAGATACCAGCAAACATTATTCATTACAATGTTTGCATGGCATCAGTCAAGATCAGCCTTTACTCAAATTTAGCGCCTGGAATACCAATTGGGTAACGGTCACTTTTAATAACCAAGTTGGCATCAATATCCGCACCGCTTGGTGAAACAACCACATCATAACTTTCGCCGTTACAAGCAGCTGGCAATGGGTTGCTTACCAAATCACGGGTTACAGTAAATGCAGGCCAGAAGCTTTTGCCGTTGCCTTGCTCATTAGGTGAAGCAGCGTTGCCTAAAGTGGCGCGGCTATTTGGCATAATGGCGTGGTCAGGACCAGCCATGCTGTATTTTACGCTACCAGTGTCAGTACCCATCCAAACGTCTTTACGATCTGCAACAAATGCTGCACCGCCGCCTTTTTTACACCAGTTGGCCACTGCCACGCGGACAATCAAGTTTCTGGCGCAAGAAGTGCTTTTGAATTTAGGCACGTTAAATTTGAACGCTGATAGGCCAGTAGTACTGATAACACTTTCTTGCAAAGGCATAAAATTCATTTCGGTTTGACGATACTGCACCGGACCATTAGCTACAGCATAACCACGCAAGTTAGATAAGGCATCCAAGTTAGACAGGATAATATTGCCAAACAAATTTGGTGAAACCAAGCCTAAACCCATATTTGAAAAGCCTGCACCAGCAACAGCACCTTGGATATCGTCAGTCAAATCGGTAGTAGTAGTAACTGGCAAAGTAGTTGCCACACCAGTTAACACGGTACCATCAACACCTTTCGTGTTAGCGACTACAGAACCTGTTTTATAACGGTAAATAAGAGTGTCACTGGAATCGATTGAGTTTGGAAACAATGCCGCCATACCAATTACATCTGAACGGGTTGCTGTAGTGCCTTCAGGAATAGAATTGCCGGCACAACCATGCGTGACAGTAAATGCGTTGTAAGCAGTCGCGCCACTGCCAGTGTTGCCAATACCTTCAACAAATAACTTATCTTTAATGCCAGTGTGGGCGAATGCGCCTTGGCTAGAAATGGCGATGGCTGCGGCAACTGCCGTTAGTGCGATAGTTTTTACTGCGGTGATTTTTCTCATTGGGTTCTCCTGTGTTTTCAGTAAATGGTGTTTTTATTCGACTTCCTGTCGGTTGAGACATTTTCCGTTACGTTAGTAATAAAGCAGGCTTTGTGCCAACAACTAAAAACAAGCGGAGATATTTTGAAATTAAAATATAAGCAATTGATTTTAAATTATTTATTTTTAATACTTCAGCATGGATTTTGGCGGGATGACGGCAGGATGGCAATCAGGACATAAACGATTGCGGATTGCGGCAAATAAACTGTGTGATATGCCACAGTAGGTGTGGCATATCACATAATTTAAAATTGCAAGTTACTAACAACATTGATTTATATGGCTTTTAATTTTTGCCAATAAAGCATTTTCACCGCTAATCAGGCTAATTGCCTGAGTTTCTTTGCGTAACCAGGTGAATTGCCGCTTCGCCAACTGCCGAGTTGCGGCAATTGCCTGATCGGTCATAGTCGGCAAATCCACCTCACCTTGCAGATACGCCCACGCTTGCCGATACCCTACTGCGCGTATCGATGGCATATCGGCAGATAAGTCGCCGCGCTGCCATAAGGCTTCTACTTCGTCTAAAAACCCCTGCGCCAGCATTTGTCGGAAGCGCTGGGCGATAACCTCGTGCAGGATTTTCCGGTCACTGGGGGCAATCACAAATTTTAGCGGCTGGAATGGTAATGGCGGTTGTTCATCTGGGCTAAAAAACTCGCTAATCGGCTTGCCGCTGATTTCGTAGACTTCTAAAGCCCGTTGGATACGCTGAGGATCATTGGGATGGATACGCGCGGCGGCTTGCGGATCAACTGCCGCCAATCGTTGGTGTAAGTGGTCTTTGCCAAATTCGGCAAGCTCTTGATCTAAACGCTGACGGATTTCCGCATCCGCTGGCGGCAATACCGCCAAACCGTTACATAAGGCGTTGAAATACAACATAGTGCCACCAACCAGTATCGGCAATTTACCACGCTGCTGGATGTCGGCGATTAAGCTTAAAGCCTGATCGCGGAATTGCCCGGTGGAAAACGCTGCCGATGGGTCGAGGATGTCGATTAAATGATGGGGAATGCCGCCGCGTTCGGCAAGACTGGGTTTGGCTGTGCCGATGTCCATACCTTTAAATACTAAGGCGGAATCAACACTGATGATTTCCCCATTGACAACTTGTGCCAATTGCACTGCCAACGCTGATTTACCGGAAGCGGTCGGCCCCATCAACAAAACCGCTAGTGGTGGTGTGGCATTTGCCATACTGTTACTGTCCACGTAAAAAGAATTTATCCAATTCGTTAGTTGATAAGGCAATCCAAGTTGGTCTGCCATGATTGCATTGCCCGCTACGTTCGGTTTGTTCCATATCGCGCAGCAAGGCGTTCATTTCGTCAACCGACAAACGCCGATTGGCGCGGACGGCACTGTGGCAAGCCATGGTCGCCAGCAGCTCGTTGCTGTGGTCTTGGATACGTTGGCTATCGCCGTATTCCAATAAATCTGCCAAGACATCGCGCAATAAGGTTTCCACATCAGAGGCTTGTAACAACACCGGAATGGCCCGCAGGATAATGGCCTCTGGGCCAGAGCGGTTTAGGATAAAACCCAGCTCGGTAAACAGGCTTTCATGCTGTTCTGCCAATTCGGCTTCAGCCAGACTGACGGGAATTTTTATCGGTAGCAACAACGGTTGGCTAGGCATAGCACCTTGTTGATATTGTTGCTTTAAGCGTTCATACATGATGCGCTCATGGGCGGCATGGGCATCTACCAAAATAATGCCAGCAGGGGTTTCTGACAAAATATAGATGCCGTGCAAATGGGCGATGGCATAGCCTAATGGCGGCGTAGCGGATGGCGAAACTGGCTCGGCAGCGGCTTTGGCGGTCGCCAATAAATTGCCATAAACTTGCATTTGCTCTTCGATTTGAGCGGGCAAAATGCTTTGCTGCGGCGCGCGCGCATAGGTAACAGGCTGGTTGTAAGACCTGCTTTCTGCTACTATCCCCGCTTGGGGGATAAACTGTTCGGCTGGAACCGCCATTATTTTATGTTGTTCCGGCCGTAAATCCGCCAAACTCCGATGTAACGCGGTGAATAAAAAATCATGCACTAACCGCCCTTCCCTAAACCGCACTTCCATTTTAGTGGGATGCGCGTTGACATCCACTAGCGATGCAGCCAGCTCCAAATACAACACAAATACCGGATGCCGACCATGAAACAACACGTCTTGATAGGCTTGTTTGACGGCATGGGAAATCAATTTGTCTTTCACCAATCTGCCATTGACGTAAAAAAACTGCATGTCTTGTTGGCTGCGGGAAAAAGTCGGCAAACCAACCCAACCGGATAGCGCCAAGCCGGATGCGGCAAAGTCTATTTTTACGGCATTATCGACAAACCCTGAACCACAAATGCCCGCAATACGCTGTAATTGCTGGTTTTCTGTGCTGGCGGGTTTTAACTGGAAGACGGTTTTTTGATTGTGCGATAAGGAAAATCCAATATCAAAACGGCTTAAAGCCAAGCGTTTGATTAAGGTTTCAATATGGGCGAATTCGGTTTTTTCGGTTTTTAAAAATTTGCGTCTGGCTGGGGTGTTGTAAAACAAATCGCGGACATCAACGGTAGTGCCTTGCGGATGCGGGTCGGGTTCTGGATTAAAATCCCGCTCCGAGCCATCTGCCCGCACTTTCCACGCGCAATCAGCGGCTGCAATGCGAGAGATTAAAGTCAAACGGGAAACTGAGCTAATACTAGGCAAAGCTTCACCACGAAAACCCATGCTGGTGACTTGCTCCAAATCTTCTAAGCTGGCAATTTTGCTGGTAGCGTGCCGGGATAAGGCCAAGGGCAAATCGTCTTTGACAATGCCGCAGCCGTTATCGCGGATTTTAATTAAGCGCGCGCCGCCTTGTTCAATATCAATGCTGATGTCAGTCGCGCCAGCATCAAAACAATTTTCTACCAATTCTTTAACCACCGAAGAAGGCCGTTCGACGACTTCACCAGCGGCGATTTGGTTAACAAGCTGGGTGGGAAGGCAGTGGATACGCATAGTAAATTGAAAAAGCGGTGATTCTATCTGAGTGGAGCCACAGGGGCTAGTTGCTTGGGTTTACCGATCGCCTTTAAGTAGGGTTAAACCCAGGCAGGACTGGAAGTTATAGTTCCCACGCTCCGCGTGGGAATTCATCATCCAACGCTCCAGCGTTGTTTATTAGGGAAGAGCTGAACTAATCGCTCCCGCTCATGCTTCGACAAGCTCAGCACGAACGAAATCAATTAGTTACCGTTCGGCCTGAGCTTGTCGAAGGCTTTATTCAGCGATTCCTTAGCGAAACCCCGTCCGTAGCGCTTGAAAATATCTTAGGAGTCCAAAACATGTTTTGGACTCCTACAAAACAACGCTAACTTACAATTCCGCCATGCGGTTATCGGCAGGCGCGGTATATTTAAAATGTTATAGTTCCCACGCTCCGCGTCACTGTCATTAAGTTAAGGAAAAAATTATATGTTCCAAAGACTTAAACCGTTCGTACCCAAGGGCATAAATGCTGAGCTTGTCGAAGCATGAATGGTTTAAGTCTTTGCTCACGGATTTTTCCGTTCATCCTTCGACAAGCTCAGGACGAACGGAAAAATCCTGACACATCCAGAGCCAATCATAGGATGTGCTGTACCCAAAGGGCATAAAAGGTACGAAGCGCATCTGTCGAGTTTTTACGCGATTGATGCGCCTCCTGTCGTCGGCACATCCTATAATTATCCTATTGAAAAACAATAATAATTTCTTAACTTAATGGCAGTGACATTCCGGCTAGGAGTCCAAAACATGTTTTGGACTCCTACAAAACAACCCTTACCTACAATTCCGCCATGCGGTTATCAGCAGGTGCGGTGTATTTGAAATAGTTGTAAATGCCTTTAAAGATGGCATCTGACATTTTGCTTTGGTAGCGTTCGTTAATGAGGTTTTCCTCTTCTAAGGGATTAGAAATAAACGCAGTTTCCACCAAAATGGAAGGAATATCAGGCGATTTTAATACCGCAAATTCAGCTTTTTGGACATGGTCTTTATGCAAGGCAGAAACATCAGCAAAGCTTTTCAAGACCTCATTGGCGACTTGAAAACTGGCTTCGTGGGTGGCGTTTTGCGACAAATCCAATAACACATGCGCCACATCATCTTCTTTATCATTCAGGCTAACGCCACCGAGCAAATCGGCGCTGTTTTCCTTCTCTGCCAACCAATGCGCGGCTTCATCAGAAGCGCCGCCCCTAGACAAGGTATAAACTGAAGCACCGCGAACAGCGACATCTTTAAACGCATCGGCATGAATAGACACAAACAAATCCGCTTTAGCAGCCCGCGCTATATTCATTCGATTTCTTAAATCGACATAATAATCGGCATTCCTAATCAGCACCGCTTTCATGCCTGTTTGGGCGTTGATTTGCGCCGCCAATTTTTTGGCGATGGCAAAAGTGACATCTTTTTCTTGTGTGCCGTTATTACCTTTTGCACCTGGATCATTACCACCATGACCAGCATCAATAGCAACGGTAATTAGCTTGCGTTTGGCGGCACTGGGTTGTGGGGAGGGATTTTTGGGGATTTTATTCTGGCTCTTTACCAGTGCTGTGTTGACGGCAGCTTTATTCGCCAAATGGATCAGTAATTGCTGATTTTGGCTTTCGGCGGCAACCGATAAATCCTTAATAGCCGCTGCGGTTTTTAAATCCACTATCACCCGCAAATCAGTAGCGTTTTTACTGCCCGCCCTAATTTTGGCAAACACTGGATGGTTGCTGGCAGGTTGTTTAAGCGGCTGGCTTAAACGGGTGTTACTTAAATCAATCACCAAGCGCAATGGTTTATCGAGAATAAACTGCCGATGTTTAGCTGCTTGGCTCAGGGAAAAGCGGATTTGCCCCTGTTGGCTTCCGGTTGGATAGTCTACGGTATTGACATCAATCTGTTTGGCAACACCGAGGATTGGTACAAATAACAGGCCGCAAAGGCAAAAAATAGTAAAAAGGTGTTTCATACAACCCGCCAATCGTTAGAATTTTCTTTAGATTATATCAGTATGTTGTTGTTTTTATGGTCAGTGTTACGGATATTTTCTGGTTTTATAATGATTGCATTTGCACTATACGGCCTTCGCCTTCGGCAGTCAGGGTAATGACTTTATCGGCTTTTGGCAGATAACCTTCGCCTTGCGTAGGCCATTCAATAAAACACACGGCGTTGTCGTCAAAATAATCGCGTATGCCAATCCATTCCAATTCTTCCGGGTCAGTGAGGCGGTATAAATCAAAATGGAAGATTTTTCGCCCGTTGACGTTGTAATCTTCCACCAAGGTGTACGTTGGGCTTTTTACCGCGCCGCTAAAGCCTGCTGCCCGCAAAAAACCACGCACTAAGGTGGTTTTGCCTGCGCCTAAATCACCGTGCAGAAACACCACGCATTTTTCTGGCAGTTGTTGCCAAAGTTGTTTGCCGAAGGCTTCGGTGGCTTCGGTATCGGCTAAAAATTGTTGCATCAATTCACCAACTCCCTTAAATACGGTAGTAAATCACTCGCCAGCATACCGCGTTCACCGTAGTTTTTGGCGGACATGTCCGCTGCCAAGCCGTGTAGATAAACGCCTTGTTGGGCGGCAGCGGCTAGCGATAAACCTTGCGCTAATAAGCCGCCAATAACACCTGATAATACGTCGCCCATGCCACCGGAAGCCATCCCAGGGTTGCCTGTGGTTGAAACGGCGAGTTGCTCGTCGTCAGCGATTAATGAGCCTGGGCCTTTTAACACCACCACGCCGCCGTAATGTTGTTGTATTGCCCAGACGGTGGCAAAGCGGTTGCCTTCGATTTGGTCTTTTTTGCCGAGGATTAACCTTGCAGCTTCGCCGACATGCGGGGTTAAGATGGTGCGGTAGGGTTTTCTTTTTACCACATTCAATGCTGCATGGGATTGCGACAAGATATTCAGCGCATCGGCATCGATAACTATTTGTTTTTTAAAGGTGGTTACCGCTGAAAAAAACAGTTCTTTGCCCCAAGTATTTTGCCCTAATCCTGGGCCGACGATCACCACGGTGGCCTTTGCGAATAACGGGATGAGTTCGGCAGCAGTCTCTACGCCATGACACATCAGTTCGGGACGGTTAATGTTTATCAACCCCGCATGACTGCTACGGGTGGCTATGCTGACTAAACCCGCACCTGTGCGTAACGCCGCTTCGCCCGCCAATTTTATCGCGCCGGAATAGCCATGATCGCCGCCGATTATCAGTACATGACCAAAACTACCTTTGTGGGAATAGCGGTTGCGTGGCGGCAGCGCTGCACCTGTGAGGCGAAAAATAGCGGTGAATACGCGGTTAAATATCTGCTCAGGTATTGCTAGCGAGGAGTAACAAAGCTTGCCGCAATAATCGGCAGCTTGTCCGGTAAACAGGCCTTGTTTTAGGCCAATGAAAGTGACGGTAGCTGTGGCTTTGACGGCAATACCAAAAATATCGCCCGTGTCGGGGTTTAATCCTGAGGGAATATCTACGGCGATGACCGGGATTTTGCTGTTATTGATAAGCTGGATGGCATCCGTGTATTTGCCTGTTATGTCCCTTGCTACGCCCGTTCCTAATAAGGCATCGACAATAACATCGGCAAAAATCTGCTGATTATTATCGAAGTGAGTGATTTCACCATTGGCTTGCAAAAAATCTTCATACGCATATAAGGCCGCGCCTTGTAATTTTTTGGGATCGCTTAAACAGCAGGCGGTTACGGTCAACCCGGCTTTTAGCGCCAAAGTCGCGACAATAAAGCCATCACCCGCATTGTTGCCTGAGCCACAAAAAACCATAATGTGCTGGGCTTGCCCGTAATGTTGGCGCAAGTAGGCAAATACTTGTTCGCCTGCTCTGGTCATTAATTCAAAACTGGAAATGCCAAATTCGTCGATGGCAATCTGTTCCAGTTCTTTAATTTGCTGTTTGTTATAAAGATTTATCGGTAAATCTTGCATGGTGTTCCTATTGGTATTAGCCCGCAACGGTGCTTGCTAAATTTCAATTTATGATACATTAAGCAGGCTACTATGAAGGCAGTAGCTAACAATAAAAATTGTTATCCAAAAACTGAGGATTTAAAAATGTCTGTATTAAATGAAGTGTTGAGTGCTAACCGGGATTATGCGGCAACTTTTGATAAAGGCGATTTGCCGATGCCTCCGGGCCGTCAGTTTGCTATTTTAACTTGCATGGATGCACGTTTGGATCCTGCCAAATATGCCGGACTTTCCGAAGGCGATGCCCACGTTATCCGTAATGCTGGCGGACGTGCTAGCGACGATGCGATCCGTTCTTTGGTCATTTCTTACAAATTATTGGGAACTCGTGAATGGTTTGTTATCCATCACACCAATTGTGGTATGGAGTTTTTTGATAATGAAATTATGGCGGGTTTGCTGGCTAGCAGCTTAAAAACCGCTACCGTAGATGCCGAAGGCTGGCATGATTGCTGTGAAGGCGGCGGTTGCACCGAAGGTAAATACATCAATTGGTTGACCATTAAAGACCAAGCGCAAAGCGTATTTGAAGATGTGCAACGGATTAAAGCGCATCCGTTAGTGCCTTCAGATATTCCTGTTTATGGTTATATCTATGAAGTTGAATCAGGCCGTTTGATTGAAGTACCTGAAGCGACTGCGGCAGGAAAATAAGTCGGATATAAAAAAGCACGAAAACTGTGGCAGTTGTTATTTGCCGCTGGGTTTTCGTGCTATTTATGAACAATTTATTGTCCACGAACTACACGAAAAATCACGAAAATGTTAAGCCTTAATCCAATAAGTAGCCGTTCAAACATTTTTGGCTAGCAATTGTTGAAGCGCTTAGATTTAGGAGTCCAAAACATGTTTTGGACTCCTACAATAAATACCCCATTCGCTCTAGCCGTCGTTTTTCGTGTCTTTTCGTGTAGTTCGTGGACAAAAAAGCCTGCTTAATCGCCCATCCATTCCTGCAAAGCGGCAATAATGCTTTTCGCTTGGTCTTTGCTGGAAATATTAAATTTAGATTTTTGCTGATATTCGCCATTGCGTTTTTGATAACGGCGGATAGTGTATTTGTCAGCGCCATATTGTTCTTTAGCCCGATCCCAATCTTGGTAACGGTACATAATGGTCGCCCAAGCGCCTTTGGTCAGCACTTTTTTATCCAGTTCTTTAACGGTTTCAATACCGCCATCTTCGTATCTTACCGTTAATTCATCGACTGTTTCTGCCATATCCTGTCCGCCATTGTGGGTTTATTTGCTGATAAATTGCCCGAAAGCACGGCTGCCTTCGCCTGTTTTGATAGTATCAACCACTTTAAAGGTTTTGGCATCAATTACTGATACCGAGTTATCAAACCAATTCGCCACATACACATGGCGGTCATCGGGATGGGTACTAATGCCTTCTGGTTTGTCGCCGACTCTAATCAAGCCTATTTCTTTTAACGCGTCGGTATCAATCACCGAAACCGAACCATCATCCTGATTGGTAACCAACAAGCGGCTATCATTAATTGCCAAGGCTGCTGCGTAGGGCAACATATTGACTTTTATAGTAGCAATCACCCGTAGGCTGGCGGTTTCTAATACTGAGACATCGTCACTCTGCACGTTGGCGACGTATAAGCGTTGACCTGTGCTATCCACGATTAAGCCGAACGGATGCGTGCCAACGGTAGTGGTTTTTACCACTTCATGTGTAGACAACAGGATTTTTGATACCGAATTGTCCAAGCGATTTGCCACATACAACCAGCGATTATCTGGGCTAACCATTAATCCAGAAGGTGATTGACCAACGGCAATGGTAGTAACAACCGCATAATTTTCAGCTTCCAAAACCGCGACGCTATGGTTATACCAATCCGCCACATAAATGCGTTTGCTGTCTGGACTGACGGCAATACCTAATGCGCCATCACTGACTTTAACGGTGGCGATAATTTTCTGCGACTGTGTATCCAATACGGCAAAGCCGTGGGCTTCTGGAGTACTGATGTAACAGCGTTTGCCATCTGGGGCAACCGCTACACCCGCTGGTTTGCCAGCAACGGCAACAGTAGCGGCGACTTTATTTTGGCTAATATCGACGATGGAAACGCTATCGCCCAACTGGTTGCTAATGTAGGCAAAAGGTGCGGCAGCTAGCGGCATGGCAAAAAAAACGGTAGCCAAAGCTACCGCTGATAATTTCATTTGCCGCACAGCTTATTCAGCCAAAGTTTTCAAATTAGACAAACCAGCTTTCAAAATGCCGTTAACTGCAGTGTTTGCCGCTTCTTCGTTCATTTCTTCTGGTGGGTTATTGTTCATATAAGCGCGGTAATAGCCTGCTTTCCAAGACACCACAGTTGCACCGCCTTTTTCTTCAACTTCAATGCTAGCGGCATAGTTGTCTACTGGCAAAACAGGTACTTTTTCTTCTGCACCAGAATGGGTAATGGTTTTCAAGGTGCTCATATCGGTGATTTTGTATGCGTAAGTCATTTTCTTATCATCATACTTTTTCAATTCTTCAGTGATGGTGCCGCCATCTTTCAAGGTAATTACACGGATAGAACCTTTGTTATTACCATTGTCTGCTGTTGTGCTTTTAACGCCTGGCAACCAAGACATATCATCATAATTTTTGATGATGCCCCATACTTTGGCAGCAGGTGCATTAATGGTGATTTCTTCTTCGGCTTTTTGGCGTACTGGGCCGTGGGCATTAACTGCCGCAGTGAAAAAGAACAATAAAGCAGGCACAACGATAGCAATTTTTTTCATATCAACTCCTCATGAGATTAAACTTAAGCTAGGCATTATAAGCCAAGTGCAAATGACAAGCATCGGGTAATTATGGGAAAAAATCCTATTATTAGTTGTCGTTTTGATAACGGCGATCTTATGTCGCTAAAACCAGCAAAGAAATATCATCATCAAAACCCACGCTGCCGCGCCAAGTGCGGATGTCCAAATCCAGCGATTGAATGGTTTCGGCAATACTTAATCCACGGGTTTTTTCCACCGAACGCCGCAAACGCTCACTACCAAACATTTCACCATCGGCGGATTCGCATTCAGTGATGCCATCGGAATACAAAAACAATCGGTCACCCGGTTGGTAATGCAGCAACACCGAATGATAGTCAATCCCATCGATGATACCTACCGCCAAACCACCTTCGTCGATAAATTCAGCGGCATCGTTATGATGCAAATACAAGGACGACGGATGCCCGGCTTGGCAAAGCTCTATGGTTTTCGCTTGCGTGTCTATCACACCATAAACCATGGTGAAATATAAAATATTGGTTTCGTCGGTTTGGAATTGGTGGTTTAAAGCCGCAATCACGGCGGGGGCGGATTGGATGATTTTTTGGTAAGGCGCTTCTAGGGATCGGTATTTCAGATAATTGCCACCTTGGGTATCTGGCGACAACAATCGGCTAAGGGTAAAGGATTGCATCGCCGAAGCAATGCCATGTCCGGCAACATCAATAATGTAAAAACCGCAATGGTGTTTATCTAAAGGAAAAAAATTAAAAATATCGCCGGATAAATGGGTGGAAGGATGAAACAACCAATCAATGGCGATACCTTGAATTTGCGCGCTAGTGTTTGGCAATAAACTGCGCTGCATCGTCGCCGCCATTTTAAGGTCGTGATTGATGGTTTCATTGGCAGCCAGCAGTTGATTAGTCGTTTCACTCAAACGTAAGTTATTTTCTTGCAGCTCTTGTTCCAACTGCAAAATCCGCTCGCCTGCGCGAATGCGGGCATGCAGCTCATCAAACTGAATAGGCTTGCGGATAAAATCGTCCGCGCCAGCATCCATACCTTCTACCACCGATTGGCTATCTTCAAGCGCGGTTACGATGATGATGTAAATGTAAGATGGCAAATTGGCGTTGCGGATTTGTTCACACAGCATCGTGCCATTGCCGCCGGGCATCAGCCAATCAGTAATCACAAACTGCACCACGCCTTTTAAAACCAACTCTAATGCGGCGTTAATATTGTCTACGGTAAGGGTTTCATAGCCATATCGTTGCAGGCTGCGCTCGATGACCATTCGGGTCACGCGATCATCATCAACAATGAGAATACGCATAAGCTAAATTGACCAGTAGTGGCGGTTAACGGTCAGTTTCACCCAGCCGCCAACGCGGCTATTGCCGCTTCGGCATTGGGCATAATTTCAAACACGGTGTGTAAACGGGTCAGTTCAATCAACGATTGCACTATCGGACTATTAACTAACACTAACCGCCCGGTTTTCAACTGCATGGCTTTAAACGCTGAAATCAAGACTGCACAGGCACTAGAATCGATAAACGTGACGCTCTCCATATTGACCAATAACTTGCCCTGCCCTGCTTCAACTAATGTTTTCAAACGCTCGCGTACTTCAGGGGCATCTGCCATTACAAAGCGTCCGGATAAAATCACGATGTCTATATCGTCATGTTTTTGTTCGTTGATAACCATGATTGGCATCCTTATTGTCTGTTGTTTATTTTTAAATCAATTGTTAAAAACGAATTTTAAAAGCGTTTTAACAAGGTCAAGATATTCGTATGCGGTATATTTTCTAAAACCTTAAAATCAGTACCTATGCCACCAGGATGTAACACTGGCCCTGCAAAAGTATCACAAATAGTCTGGTAAAAATACTTATCAACGCTGGCATTAATTATCCACCAGCCTCGGCTGCTTTCTGCTTCAAAATCAGGCAGTATTGGTTTCGGCAACCGCACCATTGACAAGCCTGTATCAAGAATATCAATGTGTATCTGCCGCTCTTCTTGATACCAACCGACAACAATCTCATTATCGGGTTGATTGTGATAAGCATGCTCTACAACATTATTAATGGCTTCAGCCGCCGCCTGCTGTACGGCAAACGCACATTCAGCGCTGCCACTGGCGTAAAGGCATAAGGCGTGCAAGGCTTCGCAAAGCAACGAAATTTGTTCTACCTCACTACGGATGGTAAGGGTAATGTCATAATCGGATTTAGGCTTTGCCAACATTTTTGAATCCTTTACGTTAATCTTCGCGCCATTCAAGACTACTCAAGTTCGCTAAACCAAGCATTTCGCGAAAATAAAGTCCGTAAGGCTTGTGCCATATAGCGAAAATCTTGTTGGATGCTGAAATTAGCCCAATAAAAAGAATCGCTGAGTAATTTTTCTTCTGCTATTGCGTTAACGGGGATCAGTAAATGCGTAGGGCCAATTAAGCCTGCGGGTGCTTGGTCGGCGAATTTTTCCCAGTCTTCCATACGTTGTGCAGCCTGCTCTATGCTGACTGGCAAGCCGCCAACCACCCGCAAATCGCCACTGATAACTGCCAATAAACGAGGTAAATATCTTAGCACTGGCATTGTGACGTTAAGTTGCCAAACTACGAATTCTGCGCGTTGCGGTAAACCAAAATCATCCAAAATAATTTTATTGCCGCGTAATACCTGCTTCTTCAAGGGTGCGGTGGGATTTTTCAGTAACACGGCGATACTTGCCAGCAACCATAATGGCAAGCTGAGTATTAGCAACAAAGCGCCAAGGATACGGTTGTACACCGAACCCAAACCTTGATGAATAGGATTGGTATTCAAATCCGCCAGCAAAAAAGCGTCGGTGATTTTTAAAACCGCGCCGCTATCGACGCGAATCAATTCATTACCACGAACGATGGCATTACGCACTTCCACCATTTCGCCAATATAACTGTGCGGCATGATAACGCTGTCGACGATAACGGCACATTGGTCGATGATGACATGGTCACCGATAACCACTTCGCCGCTCAATTCCACGGACGGATGTACATTGCAATACGCACCTATAAACGCCGCACCTTGTTTAAGGCTTTGCGGATGCACTTGACTATTACGGCCTTGGATCATACCTAAAGCGGTTTGCAAGCCCGGCAATAATAGCTTGATGCGTCCTGCGGCTGCCGCCAGATTAGCCTGATGGAAAGCGGCTAAGGAATCCAATTTATTGACGACACCTTCTGCTATTTCCACTTGTTCGCAGGCTTGCAGGACTGCTTCCCAATCAAGATTTGCCAAAGCGGCTGGGCGTGGTTCGCGGCACAGCATCATGAAAGCATTGTCGCAAGCAAATTGGGCTTGCAAACAAGCTGCGGTACTGATTTCGGCTTGTGCCAAAAACTCGCCAATGCAGTTGCTACGCAGCACATCACCACGCAGTATTAAAAACGGCGGCTCAGGTGGGTTTGCTAAACTTGCCAACACTTGCACAGCCGATTCCTCACCACGACTGGTGCTGTAAGTTAAGGCCATGCCCCAACGTTCACCCGTGCCGAAATAACTTTTCACTTCCTCGGCATAGGGCGACAAAACGATATGCGCTTGCCGCAATCCCGCTTGTACCAGCGCTTCCAGCGTGTGCTCCAATACCGTTTTACCTGCCAATGGCAATAATGGGATACAGGTATTGTCGGTCAGTGGCAATAATTCTTGACCTTTTCTATCCGCTAAAACAATTACATACATTAGTAAGCTCCCCGACTTAACAACACTGCCGGAACAGTTTGCAACAACAATTTAATATCCAACCAAATCGACTGCGATTGGATATATTGCACATCCAACTGCACTTGTTGCGGGAACGGGATATTGGAGCGCCCAGACACCTGCCAGATACAAGTGATGCCGGGGATGACTTCCAAGCGTTGGCGGTCTTGCAAAGAATATTGGTTGACCTCAGAAGGCAAAGCCGGACGTGGCCCGACCAATGACATATCGCCTTTCAGCACATTCCATAATTGCGGCAGTTCGTCGATAGAGGCTTTACGGATGAACTTACCGACCGGAAAAATACGCGGGTCATTTTTCATTTTAAAAATCACCCCGCCGGACATTTCATTCTGCGCCATGATTTCTTTCAATCGTTGGTCGGCATCTAAATACATAGAACGAAATTTCCACATGGTAAACAACTTGCCCCAACGACCAACACGGGTTTGCTTATAAAACACTGGCCCTGGCGAGCTTTTATAAATCAACGCCATAATCACCACAAACAACGGCGTAAGCAAAATCATCAAAATGATGGAGGCGGTTGCATCAATCAGGCGTTTGACCAAATACGTGCCACCAATAACACCGCGCCATAACCAGCGTTTTAGTAACATCCGCAGCGAAACCCCACCTCTGCGGTACGACAAACGGCTGTAACGGCGTAACAATTCATTGCGTAAGTCTTCATCATTCATAGCTTATCCTTGTTGGCGTTGACGCCAAACGCGATAGAGAAACAACGGGTTGCCAATCAAGTAGCGTTGCCACATGCGACCAGGCTCTTGCAGCAAGCGCCACGCCCATTCCATGCCCATTTCCCGCAACCACATAGGTGCGCGGGGAATGCGCCCAGAATAATAATCAAACAAGCCACCGATTCCCATGCAGACGCTGGGGGTTAATTGCCCTTGATATTGCGCCAACCATAATTCTTGTTTGGGCACACCAAAGCCGACCAGCAAAATATCAGCACCAGAATTATTAATAGTTGCCAGCACTTGCGGGGTTTCGGCTTCGCTAAAAAAGCCGTCTTGTACGCCAACTATTTGTAGATTAGGAAAGCGTTCTTTCATGGCAGCAGCAGCTAACGCAGCAACATCCGGCAAACCGCCCAGCAAAAACAGACGGTAGCCTGAATTGGCGGCACGTTCACACAAACGCGGGAACATATCGGTGCCGTTAACGTTTTCGCGCAAGTTTTGCCCCAGCAAACGACAACCAATTTTGATGCCGATACCGTCTGGCAACACCCTTGTTGCGGTTTGCAGTACTTGTCGATAGTCGGCATGTTTATAAGCGATATTCAAACACGCTGGATTAACGAAAGCGACCAAGGCCGATTGCTTGCTGTCAATGCGTTGCGCCAGCCAATCGACCGCTTCGGTCATGGTTGTATTGGCAATATCGACACCCCAAAAATGCAAGGTCGGCGGCGTGGGATTATCAGAACTACCGCCTAATAGCCAAGCGATAACGCCACGAAGGCATAAACCCAGATAATTTTTAGCAGACATATTGGCGAACAACGCGTGATCGGTAGCGAACTCCTCATCATAAGCCTGACCGATATGCTGTTTAAGGCCATAAGCAGAAATCAGGCCTGGACGGAAGCCAAAATGTCCGCTGGCATTTTCTGGCAACTGGGCGACTTCTTCGGCTGATAACGCCCGAACGCCCGCCCACGCCAAATCACCTTTGAAAATATTAATTAACACCGCCAAGGCTTTACCGCTGGCATCACCCGCAAAACGCAAGCGATTGAAAGGCTGTTGCTGGTAACCCAACAGCGCTTGTTTGCTAAACACGCTGCCAGTTTTTATATAAGCCAAGCCAGCGCGGAACAATAGCCACGGCGACAGTAATATTAGTGCGGCTCCGCTGGTAAAAATATCGAACAGACGGATCATGGCCTTATCCTTGGGTAGCGGCTGATTTACGCGGTTTAATCACCGCGGGCACACCCACCGCTATCGAATTCGGCGGCACATCTTGTAAAACCACGGCATTTGCGCCGATAGCGACATCGTCACCAATGGTGATATTGCCCAAAATTTTTGCGCCTGTGCCAATGTCCACGCGGTTGCCAATCACCGGCGCACCCGCGATACCTGTATGTTTTAGGCCGATAGTTACGCCATTGCGGATCACCACGTCATCACCCAGCACGGTATCGCCGCTAATGATGATGCCGCCAAAATGTTCAATCACTAAACGCCGCCCAATTTGCACTTCGCAAGGTAAATCAATGCCTGTCAGGATTTGCGAAAGCAATTTCAAAATCCGATACATCAAAGAAAGCGGCAAGCGCAGCCAGCGTTGCTTGATGGTATAGCGCCAGCGACCAAAACGGTACACCCACATCACCCACAAGCCTTGGCGACAAATATCGCCTTCGTAAGTCCGCCAATCTTCTTTTAATAACTCAAACATAGGATCACCAGGGTTGCGGAGGGGAAGCCAAGCCGCCTTGGGTATCTGCCCAAGCTTGTTCCCAAAGTTGCACGATATGCCGCGACTCGGCGGCTTTGTCAGGGGCGCGTTTGGCGTTGCGCCAAGCGCGGAGTCGATGCCAGCTTTGCTCTAATGCTTTTACCAATACGCTATATAAGTAGCCATGCCATTTGCGGTAATACAAGATTTGGCTACGCATACGCCATAAGGTCAGTTGCTTGCCTGAGCTGGAAAAGACTAAATCATCGACGGTTTCCGAGGATGCGCCGCCAATGTGGGTGATGACCAAATCCGGCCAGTAAAATACTTGGTAGCCCGCCTGATGAATGCGACGGCATAAATCCACTTCTTCGTAATACAGAAAGAAACGCGGATCGAACAAGCTGATTTGCTCGACTAGGCTGCGGCGAATTATGGCGAAAGCCCCAGGCACCCAATCGACTGCCGTGGCGAGCAACGGGTCTGCCCAAGAGCGGTCAAAGCGACCGAAAAAACGTGATTTTGGATAGCGGTTCGCCAAACCAGAAAGCGTGAGGCCGTCATTTAACAGCGAAGGAAATTGCCGTGCTGACGGTTGCCATTCGCCTTGCGTACCTTGCAACAAACCGCCGCCCATACCGACCTTGGTATTTGCCTCCATGTGCTGCATAGATTTTGCCAAGGTATCGGGCAGCAGCACCGCGTCGGGATTGAGCAACACTAAATAACGGCCTTGTGCGACTGTTAAAGCCAGATTATTGGCATTGCCAAAACCTAAATTGCTGTCGTTGGCGAGCAACTGCACACGCGGATATTCATTGCGGACAATCGCCGCCGTGCCATCACGCGAGGCATTATCGACCACGATAATGTCGAAATCTTGGCAAGTTTGCGCCAACAAACTATCCAAACACGGACGCAATTGCGGCGCACTGTTATAAGTAACGATGATGACGGATATATCGCTCATAAGCCTTCCCTATCGGTACGTTGCCATTGGGCATTGCGCCGCGCGTTGCGCCACAATGACGGCATTAAAGTGAGTTTCCAAAGAATGTAAAACGGCACGGTCGCCAAAGCTTTAAAGTCAGCCATACCGCCACCGCCGATGTTGATGGCGAGCAACACATGGCCTGCCACCAACGCTAATGCCGCCAGTGCGTAAATCTGTAGCCACGCTACTGGCATAACTAAAGTTAACAACAGCAATAACACATGAAACGCCAACGGCAATAACAGCAATTCCGCCAACGGTTCTAGCAATCGGCTTTTGCCTTGCAAGACGCCTACAAACAAACTGGGGATATGTTCCGCCATCAAGCGGAAACGCCCGCCTTCCCAGCGACTACGCTGCACGGCGGCGTTCGCGCTTTGGTTGGGCGCATCGGATAGCACTTTGACATCATCGATAAAGCGTACTTGATAACCCGCATCGACTAAGCGCAAGTGATATTCCATATCTTCTGCTATCGAGCCCGCCTCATACGGCACAGCTTCCAGCACCGTGCGGCTAAGCCCAAAACCGTTGCCTAAAATGCCGACAGAAACACCGAGTTTTTCCCGACCTAATAAGCGCAATTCATTGAACGCCAACCAAGCGATGTATAACAAACGGGCACGGCGTGAGGCTTCCGGATTGGCAATGCGGTAACGGCATTGCACGGCTTGTTGGCCTTGAGCAAAAGCGATTTGAAAACGGCGGACAAATTCGGCATCGACACGGCTATCCGCGTCCACCACGATAAATCCAGCAAACGGTTCCGCCAACAGTAATTTAAAGGCATAATCCAGAGCAAAGCCTTTACCTCGTTGGCTTTCGCTGTGACGCACTAAAACCCGCGCACCAGCGGCTTCGGCAAGTGCGGCGGTGTTATCGCTGCAATTGTCGGCTATGACCACTAATTGGCACTCAGGGGCAAGTTGGAGACTGGCGTTTAGATTGGCGACGCAAGCGGCAATGCCACTGGCTTCGTTATGGGCAGGCATGACGACTGCAAGGCGGGGTAAAGCGGCGTTGGCTTCAGCGTTTGGCAATTGCCGCTTGGGCAATAACACGGCGGCAAACGTCAGTAGCAACAATTCGATTGTACCGGGTAAAGTAAGCACCAGCAGCACAAGGGCGACCATCAGAATTACGGTTTGCATCATAAAACCCCAAAATTTAATTATAGTGGCTGATGTTAGGCTGTCTTTTTACAGAATTACTAGCGATATGTACCCATCGCAGTACCAACAGCCTACCCAGTATGTTATTCGGGTTTTCAACCTTTAAGGCTAAATACTGACTATACTAAGTGGCCTTAAGTATAGTAAGAAATTATCGTTTCACTACTATTTTTTAACAGAACTGCACTTCCACTGTTTGGCTGATTTTCACACCGCTCGTTGACATGGGAATGAAAAAAATGGGCCGCCTCAGCGATTAATCCCATAAGCATTCGCCAAAGCTATTGATTCTTACAAAATCTTGCGTACTATCATTGCCCAATCCTATTGATAAAGATGCCATGCCCTCATTAATCATCCGTTTTCATATTGCTGCTTATTGTATTGCGCTGCTTGTGGCTTGTGGCGCATGGGAAACCATCCCAGAAGCAACCAAAGATGCCGAAAAAGCCTTTACCGTACCAGATCGCTCCACACGTTTTTCTAATATCAGCGCCGTGGAAGCTTTTAAAACGGACACCAAAAGCATCACCGATTATTTACTGTACGACGGCGACGACATTAATATTGAAGTCATCGGCAGGCCAGAATTATCCGGCGTACAACGCATCGGCCCTGACGGTAAAGTGACTTTATCGGTGGTTGGCTCGGTATCGGTACGCAACCTCACCCGCGAACAAGCCGCCAACACTATTAATGAAGCTTTGTCGCCCTATTACTTAAATATCTACACCACCATTCGGGTAGAACATTACAATTCCAACCGCGTCATCATCATAGGCCGGGTCGAACACCCCGGCGAATTGCAATTTAATACCCCGCCCAATCTGCTGGATATTCTCGCCCAAGCGGGCGGTATGCCGTTATTGCGGAAAGAACAAGTACTGACCCGCTGTGCGATTATCCGCAAAGACAAAATACTTTGGGTGGATTTAACCCGTCTGCTGACTGGCGACACCAGCCTGAACGTACCCTTGCAGCGCAATGATGTGGTCTACATCCCCGACGCCACCGATACCTCGGTATTTGTACTGGGCGCAGTCAATGCCCCCGGCGTGTTCCGGCTCACCCCGCAAATGTCGTTTATGGATGCCTTGGCAGGTGCTGGCGGCTTAACCAAAGATGGCAATTCCCATGAAATCCATCTGATCCGCCCTAGCGTAGATGCCAATATGCAAATTGACATCAGCGACTTATTAAAACCCAGCGGCAAGCTAAATGTTGCCATTAATGAAGGCGACATTATTTATGTCCCCAGACACGGGGTCAGTAAAATTGGCTACATCGTGCAACAAATCAACCCATTCAGCACCTTATTCACTATCAGCCAACTTGGCGCGGTTATCCCTTAGCTATGTCTGAATCCTCACTCTCACCCATCGCCAGCGAAACGGTATCCACTGGGGCAATCATGCCCTTGGTGAGCCTGAAAAAACATTGGAAAATCAGTGCCGGGGTGTTTGTTGCCATGTCGATTTTAGCCGTACCGATGGCCTTAAAAAAAGGCACGCTCTATTACTCGGTAACCGCAGTCGTACATGTTGCCCCGCGCGTCGCCACTATTTTGCAAGAAAGCAAAGAGCAAGAAATCCCTTCTTATCAACAATATCTGCAATTTCTTACCCAACAAGCCAGCACTGTCGGTCGCTACGACATAGTCTCCGCTGCCCTGAAAAAAATGGGTGATAAACGCTTTGTCTGGCAACTGCCCGATGAAACCGACCGCCGCGCCGCTGAACGCTTGCAAGCCGCTTTAGTAGTAAAACCCATAAAAGATACCTATTTGTTTTCGGTAACGCTGGAATCCGATAACAAAGAACACTTGGATGAAATCGTCAACACCGTCATCCACGAATATTTTGAAGAAGCGCGTAAAGATTTGATGCTCTACGCCTCCAAAGAGCGACTGGCGTTTTTATACGATCAACGCAAAAAATTCCAAGACATCATCACCGAAAAAAAACAACGGATTAACGACATCGCCCAAACCATCAGTGTCACCACCTTCGTCGACACCATGACCAACCCATTTGATGATTTGTTGGCAGATAGCCAAAAAGCCTTATCAGTCGCGCAACGCGAACGCATGGCGGCAGAAGCGGGATTATTATTATTTGAAAATCCCAAAGACCCCAAAGCCTCTTCCGCTCTGGAATCATTAGTGTCCGAACAAGTGTATAAAGACAACGGCCTATATAGCCTAAAAGCCAATATGTACTTGCGTCGCAGTAAATTAGTTGAACAAATCAGCGGCTTAGATCCCAAACACCCGTGGCACGAACAAATCAAAAAGCAATTGGCGGTGATTGAATCTGAAGTGGTACAAGCCACCACCCAGCTCAGCAACGATGTCCGGCACATGCTATTGGAAGAACGCCATTCCAAAGTCACCCTCACCCGCCAAATTGAACAAGGTTTGCTGGCGCAAATTAATGAACAAAAACAACGGGCATCGTGGTTTTCTTCCAATTACAACGAAGCCCTTACCTTAAACCAAGATATAAAACGTTTTTACCATTTACTGGAAACGGTTGAAAACCGAATTAATTTCATTGAGTTAGAATCCAACGCCCCAGGCTATATCCGCATGGAAAGCGATGCCAGACCGCCGGAACAACCGATACGCGGCGGCAAGAAAAAAATCTTAGTCACCTTCGTGGCCTTAGGTGGCGTGCTGGCCTTGATTCTGCCAATCCTAATTGACCTGTTTGACCGCCGCATCAAAACCGTCGGACAAATCGAAAAAATGCTCGGTTACAAACCACTGGCAGCGTTATTAGACAGCCAACAAGACGGCGTAAAACCGCATATTATCGCCGACCAAAAACGCCGCTTAGCCTTAGCCTTAAACCGCGAACGCTTGCGCTCCGACAAAGCCAGCAGCATGGTGTTACTGACCGCCGTCACCCACAACAGCCAAAACACCTCGCTTGCTTTTGATTTAGCCAAGAATTTTAGCGACATGGATGTCAATGCCGTGGTCGTGGAAGTCAACACCCTAAAAACAGACCCCCGCTATGTTTCCGATAACATTAAAGCTGGCGTGATGGATTTGATCGACAACGCTAACCTGACCGCGCAAGAAATCATCAGCAAAGCCGACACAAACTTGCCTGATCGCGTCGCCTTAGGTGCAGATCATGACAGCCTATTATTTGGTTACTTGCGTTTACAAGCCGCGTTGGAAAAATTATCGGCGCAGTATGATGTCGTAATCCTGGATGCCGCGCCGATTTTGCTTTCCGCCGATGTAGAATTTTTCGCCAGTATCAGCGACATCACCCTATTATTAATTGCCGCCGAAACCCAACCGGGCGAAATCAAACGCGCCGTACAATTACTAGAGCGCGTTGACCCCAACGCCATCAGCTTTGTAGTAACCCGCTTGAAGATATTTAAAGGCGGCGGCTATTACGCCAAAGTTTATTCTGGTGATGCTGAGGCGTAATTTCAGTGGTTTTACATTTAGCTGGAGTCCAAAAACATGTTTTTGGATTTCAATAGCCGGAACGGGCTTAAACCCAGTGCCATTAGCTTAAGGTATAAACATATCAATCGTAGGTCGGGTTAGCGATAGCGTAACCCGACGCACTCAGCATCCAAAATGTCGGGTTACGCTATCGCTAACCCGACCTACGCAAATGCAATACACTGATTTTTAATACTTAACTTAACAACATTGAATTTAACCCACACCCTGCCAAGATAAAGTCTATAAATAGCCTGTAAATTTAAAAAACCAATAACAACAAAAACAGCTTTCCGGAGGCACCCAATGCAAGCAACCCGACTGCTTTACCTGTTACACAGCGGCAATCTCTACGGCACGGAACGCATGGCCTTAGTCACTTTGCAAGGCTTACAAACCGAACTGACCCCGTTATTATTCGCCCCGCCCGGCCCCGTCCATGCCGAAGCGCAACGTTTAGGCATAGAATCCCACATTTTTTACGGCAGCAAAGACCTGCTCAAACAACTGCCGACATTCCTAAAAAACAACCAACGCATCGCCGTCTGCGCCACTGGCGTTTCCCATTCGCTGATTTTTCTGTTCCTCAACCTGCGCTACCGCCTAAAAAACATCCATCTACATTTAGTCCATGGCGGTACTGACGAACGCCTGAGTTACGGCAGAAAAAAAATTCTCAATTATTTGCCGATAACCTTAGTCGCCGTCTCCAACTTTGTCCGCGAACGTTTGCTGGCGCATGGCGTCCGCGACCAACAAATCAAAGTGCTGGAAAACTTCCTGCCCGACGAGCAAATCAACACCGCCTTGCAACGTCCGAGTTTTACGCAAGATGGCATTCGCAAAGTTATCGTCGTCTCCCGCGTCGATCCGATCAAACGCATAGACGTGTTGCTGGACGCGCTGGATTGTGAACCCGCTTTGGCTAACCTTGAATTCCGCATCCTGGGTACAGGTTGGGATTTGGACACTTTCCGCGAACGGGTAAAAGACCAACACCCCAACGTTAATTTTGTCGGTTTTAGCGAACAAGTCGCCGAAGAACTCACCGCCAGCGATTTACTATTGCATTGCTGCCCTGAAGAACCGTTTGGCCTAGCGATTTTGGAAGCGATGGCAGCGAGAGTCCCCGTGTTATTGCCCAATGCTGGCGGTGCGGGCAGCTTGATCCCGTCATTTGATTTAGAAGATGAAGCCGTTACAGGCTTGCATTTCCAAGCCAACGACCCGCAAGACCTAGCTAAACAACTCGTCCGCTTACAAACCGCCACCGCCGCGCAACTTAATAACATGGCAGACAATGCCCAGCAGCGCTTATGGCAACACTATTCCAGCAACGCGCGTTTGCAAGATTACCGCGCCCAATTTGCCGAGGTCATCTTATGAACCAGCCACTTGTTTCCGTCGTCGTCATAGGCCGCAACGAAGGCCAACGCCTCGCCGAATGCTTAGATTCCATTAACAACACCCAGATTGCGGGCGGATTGGAAATCATCTACGTCGATTCCAATTCCCACGACGGCAGCCCCGAACTCGCCGAACAACGCGGCGCAAAAGTCCTACGCGTAATCCCCAAACGCCCGTGCGCGGCGATAGGCCGCAACGCCGGATGGCGCGAATCGCAAGCCGAATTCATTTTGTTTTTAGACGGCGACACCCGCCTGCACCCTGATTTTCTACCCACAGCACTGCAAGCTTTGGCAGAAACCCCCGAAGTCGCCATCGTCTGGGGACATCGCCGCGAACGCTATCCCGAACGCACGCTGTACAACCGCGTGTTGGATTTGGATTGGATTTACGCGCCCGGCATCACCGATTTCTGCGGCGGCGATGCACTAATGCGACGCGAAGTCTTGGCAACAGTCGATGGTTTTAGCGAAGATTTAATCGCTGGCGAAGAACCCGAATTGTGCCAACGTATCCGCGCCCTAGGCCACACCATCCTGCACATCGACCAGCCCATGACCGACCACGACTTAGCCATGACCCGCTGGCAAGCCTACTGGAAACGCGCCCTCCGAGCCGGACACGCCTACGCCGAAATATCCCAACGCATGAAAAACACCGCCTTCCCGTTATGGGTCAGCGAATGCAAACGCAACGCCATTCATGTCAGCGTGTTATTGGGGATGTTGTTGGGTGCGCTAGGCTTAACCGTACTACTTGGCGATCCGTTGCCGCTAGTGGGTTTAGTCTTGGCCTATGGCTTTTTAATCGTGCGTTCGGCTTACAAAGCCAGATGGAAATGCCGCCAACCATTGACTTTATTACTGTACGGTGTGCATTCGCATTTTCAGCAAGTGCCGATTGCGTTGGGGCAGCTGGGGTATTGGTATAACAGGATTAGGAATCGGCGGCAGGGGTTGATTGAATATAAATAACATTGAATAAGAAAAGTTAACAAGGAATGCCCATAATTTCGAACCGGACAGTAATCTCAAGTTAATCCATAAATTAATTTTTATCTCTAATTTTCTTTATAAAAGGGGTGTTTAAATGAAATATAACAAAATCATAACTGCTTGTGACAATGGCTTTTATATTGATGCTCATTTATTGAAACCTATCGGAGTATCCGATAACTCACATTGTTGGGGAGTTTTAGCATACGATAATAATGAAAACAATTCGGACTGTGACTTGATTCTCTCCTCAATTCCTTTTCGTTCGTGGGCTTGTGTTGTTAGGATGCAAGTAAGAATAAAAAAAGATAATTTTGAAGACAACTTAAAAAAGCTATACGAGATACTTGCAAAAGAAAAAATAAATATCTATTCGATGCAATTAATACACTCTGGATATAAACATACTTCTCTTGACTTGACCCTAGAAATTGCATCATTAAGAAATGTTGCTGACGAATGTCAAAAAAAAATCAAAGGAAAAGATGATGAAGACAGTAAACAAGAGTTTTTTGTCACTGTAGCTGCAACAATGCTACAGATCGAAATAGCAATTCAGAACGAAAAAATTATTTATGGAGCCGGTCTAAATAGGGTGAATGATACGTTTTATAATGAATCGGGGTTTAATAATGTTTTCATCCAGGATAAAGAGAAATTAAACAATTTAAATATCTTTTCCGAACACAAGGAAGTAATAGAATCCTCACTAATAAATCAAAAATCGAAACCTCTTGAATGGAATATTGTAAGGACTCTCGCACATCATTTTTTCGAACAGTCAGCACACGATAAAAAGCGGATACGTTTTTTTTATGATGACAACAATTCAGGAGTTCTCAAGATTGATAGGAATGATGATCAGAGTGAGCTTACATATTCTTCAGAATTATTGAAACAATTAAACTCAAAATATGATGATACAAAAAAAGTACCTTTTTTATGTCTTGCAAGTTTTAATTCGGAACTCAATTACCTTCGCATACGTTCATTAGCAAATGAAAATCTTTCAGAATTTGAAATTGTACACAAGTGTTCAACAAAAAATCGAACTGTTAATGATGATATTGCCCAACAAGGAAGTATTGGACTAGTTGAAGAAACCATGAAACATTTATTGAGTGAAATAAATGGCTTAAATATTTTTACCTTACATGTAAAAAACCTTCGCAGAAAAAATCGCTGGTCAGAAGAAGGTAGTCTTCAAATAATCGGTTCATCAGAAAACGAGTTAAATCTAATAGAAGCAAAGAAACATACCGAAAACTTACGGTTACATTTAGAAAAAACGTTTAAGCAAAAAAACAAAGAATCAAAGTTTTCTGCAATTGTTAACTATAAAAAAGTTTTACCCTTTAAAGTTTTCGTTTCATACAGGCAGCACCTTTTTGACGGAAATAATAACCAGGATTCTGTAACACTAAAGTTGCGTGAAGCTGGACTGGAACCGAAATTTAGTAAAACTGATGTAAACAATATCACTGAAAATGTTGTTCACGATTTAAACAACTGTGATGCGTGCATACAAATTTATACATTATCGCCTGAAGAAATTAATAACATCCTTATAGGTTCACAAGAAAACTTCATACCAGATCATGCTTGGTTGCTTTTTGAATATGGATTGGCTGTTCAAAAAGGGATTAGCATAGGAAGAATGATTGATGTCACTCACTACCCACGATATAAATGGGATAAACACTTACGATTTAATCGAGAAAAGTTGCTGATGGAGTTTGTTAGCAATATTTACGGTAATAATTTTCTGGATAGACTTGGGATTTTAGCGGCAGCAGTCCGAAGTGATATTGAAATGAAGAATAAATAAATTATTTGCATGCTTCAGTATTATGGATGCGTAATAAATGAAGCATTGCAACGTGCCAGAAAATTTTTTGCTGGTTACCAAGCTCCCGCTTGGTAACCCACGTCTCCGAAGACCTAATTTCAAAAATAAAAGAAATCCAAAGCTTTCTGCCACATTACCAAACTGCAGCGTGGAAATACTCTTAATAATTAATTAGGAAACAACCGAATTCGTCGTAAACAAATTAACGACAATATCTTTCCAACAAAAACTTAAACCACATGGCTTTTAATTGGCAAATGGCTACAAAGAAACACCATGAAAACTCTAGCAATCATCAAAACTGGATCGACTTTTCCGACCATCAAACAGCAATTTGGTGATTTTGAGGATTGGATCATCACAGCCTGTGTTTTGCCGACTGAAAAAGTGTTGGTGGTCAATGTCCACGAAGGCGATGCCTTGCCGCCGATAACGCAGCTATCCGGCATTATCATTACCGGATCGCCCGCGATGGTCACCGACCAACAGCCGTGGATGCTGGCTTTAGCCGCGTGGTTGCCATCGGTAATCAACACCAACCTCCCCTTGCTAGGCATTTGTTTTGGTCACCAAATTTTGGCGCAAGCCTTGGGCGGAACGGTGGGCTATCATCCGCAAGGCCGCGAAATTGGCACGGTTGATATTTCCCTAACCGCCGTCGGAAAAACCGACAAATTGCTCGGCAGCCTGCCGCACACATTTAAAGCCCACGTCACCCACGCGCAATCGGTTTTAACATTGCCCAACAACGCACACCACCTCGCCGAAAACCCGTTTGAAAGCAATCACGCGCTACGATTGGGTGAAAACGCCTGGAGCGTGCAATTTCACCCCGAATTTTCCGCTGACATCATGCGCGAATACATTAACCAACAAGCCGAAGCATTGTTGATAAATGGTCGTAATATTAATAGCTTACAAAATGGCGTTGAAGAAACAAGGCAGGCAAATGACTTGTTGAAGCGATTTATGGAGATTGTGCATGATTCTTGCTGAATAACAGGTCTTAAGATAAATAAAACAATGACCAACAAACATAGGTTGTGTAAAGATAAGTCAACTTAATGCTTCTAAGAATAAGGCCACAAGCAGCAAATTGAATATTAGATTGCTTACAACCCATGTAAATAACAAATGCAGATAACAAATGAAGTAAAACGATTAGCTCAATCTTATTCAGAAAAGCTAGGTAAACAAATCCATAGCCGAACACAGGAAATGGAAGAAGACGACCTCTCTCACTTTTTGATTTATCGCGTATTAGGAATCACAAGCAGCGAAGGTAAAAGGATTGACCTTTATCAAAACAAAGGCCGTTTCCTTTATAAATACGCAGGTTCATTCTTAGAAGAAGCCACTAAATTATGCTTTAAATCCGCGTTTCCTGAATCAGGAAGTATAAAGATAAACAATACCTTAGGATTACGTCCTAAAACATTTGAAATCGACTGTTTAGTAAATACCGATGCCATTGAAATCAAATGGCGCGATGCCACCACCGATGGTGACCATATCAGCAAAGAACACACTCGAATTAACGTCATAGCGAATGCCGGATACAAACCCATCCGCATTATGTTTTACTACCCCAATCGGCAACAGGCACAAAGAATTCAAGAAACCCTAGCAACACTTTATAAAGGCATAGGCGGTGAGTATTATTGGGGAAACCACGCATGGGAATATGTTAAAAACACAACCCATATTGATTTAAAAGCTATTTTAGAAAGCATTGCCGAAGAAAACGCGCACGAAGATGAATAAAACCAATGTCATCCTGCATGGGGATTGCCTCAACATCCTGCAAACAATTGGGGCTAACTCCATTGATCTGATCTATTTAGACCCGCCTTTTTTTACGGAAAAAACCCATACACTCAAAAACCGTGAACGCACTGTTGAATTTAGCTTTGATGATGTTTGGGGAAGTAATAAAGCCTATACTGATTTTCTGCTTGAGCGGATCGCCATGATGAAACCCTTGCTTAAGGAAACGGGTTCCATTTTTGTACATTGCGATAAAAGTGGTGAGCATATAGTTCGTGCAATACTCGACAATATATTTGGTGCGGAAAACTTCCAATCAGAAATCATTTGGACTTACAAGCGCTGGTCAAACACCAGAAAAGGATTGCTTCCCAACCATCAAAATATTTATTTTTATTCAAAAAGCCCTGCTTTTACCTTTAATCCTGAATACACTGATTATTCTGAAACCACCAATATTGACCAAATCCTGCAAAAGCGAACACGCGACCCGCACAATAAAGTGGTTTACAAACGGGAAGCCAACGGTTCAATCCAACACGCCGATGAAAAACGTGGCGTACCGCTAGGCGATGTTTGGGATATTCCCTATTTGAACCCTAAGGCTAAAGAACGGGTAGGTTACCCCACGCAAAAACCGTTGTTATTATTAGAGCGCATCATCAATATTGCCAGTAACGAAGGCGAAACTGTACTCGACCCATTCTGCGGCAGTGGCACAACTTGCGTAGCAGCGCAATTTTTAGGTAGAAATTTCATCGGTATTGATAGCTCAGAAGAAGCCGTGCAACTGACACAAAGTCGTTTAGCAAAGCCTATCAAAACAGAATCCAACTTATTGAAAAAAGGTCGTGCCGCGTATCTGAATGCGGATAATAATGCGTTATCGCTATTGGTTGGCCTAGATTTCAATCCGGTACATCGAAATAAAGGCATTGATGCGATTTTGAAAGAGCTATACGAAGGCACCCCCGTGTTGATTCGGGTGCAACGCGAGTATGAATCGCTAACAAAAGCTGCTGAATTATTAATTGCAGCGAAGAAATCCAAAAATGCTAAAAAAGCCATTTTAATTAGACACTATCGCGATAATGTTTTAGAAAAGGACATTATCTTTGATGAATTAGAAATTATTGATTCTCCAGCACTTTCAATTGCGAAAAGTTTCGATTAAGTAATTATTTTAAAACACATTTTTAAAGCACGCCAAGGAGTCCTCCATGCTAGAACAATACCGCAAACACGTAGAAGAACGCGCCGCTGAAGGCATAGTGCCTAAACCTTTAGACGCAGCACAAACCGCTTCCCTGTGCGAACTCATCAAAAGCCCACCTGCTGGCGAAGAAGCTTTCATCTTGGATTTGCTCGCCAACCGCATTCCCGCAGGCGTAGACGAAGCCGCGTATGTCAAAGCCGGATTTTTGACCGCGATTGCCAAAGGTGACGACTGCATGGATACAGGAGGTAGAGCAACGCAGGGAGCAGTTGCCGGAGCCACCTCTCCAATTTTAACGCCAGAAGATGCCACCGAATTGCTCGGTACCATGCTCGGCGGTTATAACGTCGCGCCGTTGATTGATTTGCTGGATGTCGCTGCACTGGCACCTATCGCCGCCAAAGCTTTGTCTCACACGTTATTGGTGTTCGATGCGTTCCATGATGTACAAAGCAAAGCCGATGCAGGCAATGCTTACGCCAAACAAGTGTTGCAATCGTGGGCGGATGCAGAATGGTTTACCAGCAAACCTGCTGTGCCGGAAAAACTCACCGTCACCGTATTTAAAGTCACGGGCGAAACCAACACCGACGATTTGTCGCCCGCACCGGATGCGTGGTCGCGCCCTGATATTCCGTTACACGCCAAAGCCATGCTGAAAATGCCACGCGAAGGCATCACTAACGCCGAGCTGCAAATTAATGAATTAAAACTAAAAGGCTTCCCAGTCGCTTACGTCGGCGATGTGGTCGGTACGGGTTCGTCGCGCAAATCGGCGACTAATTCCGTGCTGTGGTTCATGGGCAATGACATCCCCTTCATCCCCAACAAACGCGATGGCGGTGTGTGTATCGGCGGCAAAATCGCGCCGATTTTCTTCAATACGATGGAAGATTCCGGCGCGTTGCCGTTTGAATGCGATGTGACCCGCTTATTGATGGGCGATGTCATTGATATTTTCCCGTATCAAGGCGTAGTCAAACGCCATGACAGCGAAGAAGTGGTTTGTAATTTCAGCTTGAAAACCGATGTGCTGATGGACGAAGTCCAAGCAGGTGGACGTATCCCGTTGATTATCGGACGCGGCCTGACTGACCGTGCGCGTAAAGCACTGGGTTTACCCGCATCCACCGTGTTCATCCGCCCAACCGACGAAGCCGACAGCGGCAAAGGCTACACGCTGGCACAAAAAATGGTCGGCAAAGCCTGTGGCGTGGCGGGTGTGCGCCCCAACACCTATTGCGAACCACACATGACCACGGTCGGCTCACAAGACACCACCGGCCCGATGACCCGCGACGAATTGAAAGACTTGGCGTGTTTGGGCTTCTCCGCCGATTTGGTGTTGCAATCGTTCTGCCACACAGCGGCCTACCCCAAACCTGTCGACGTGACCATGCAACACACGTTGCCGGATTTCATCATGAACCGCGGCGGCGTGTCCTTGCGTCCTGGCGACGGCATCATCCATTCTTGGCTGAACCGCACCTTATTGCCGGACACCGTCGGCACAGGCGGCGACTCGCACACCCGTTTCCCGATTGGCATTTCCTTCCCCGCAGGTTCTGGCTTGGTTGCATTCGCCGCCGCCACGGGCGTGATGCCGCTGGACATGCCGGAATCCGTGCTGGTGCGCTTCACTGGCACGATGCAACCCGGCATCACCTTGCGTGATTTGGTCAACGCCATTCCTTACGCCGCCATCCAAAAAGGCTTGTTGAGCGTTGCCAAGCAAGGCAAAAAGAATGTGTATTCAGGCCGTATTTTAGAAATCGAAGGCTTGCCAGATTTGAAAGTGGAACAAGCGTTTGAATTGTCCGACGCGTCCGCCGAACGCTCAGCGGGCGGTTGCACCATCAAGCTCAACGAAGCTCCCATCCGCGAATATCTGAACTCCAACATCACCTTGTTGAAATGGATGATCGCGCAAGGCTACGGCGATGTCCGCACCATCGAACGCCGCATCAAAGCCATGCAAGACTGGTTGGAAAACCCCGTCCTGCTGGAAGCCGACCCCGATGCCGAATATTTCGAAATCATCGAAATCAACATGGACGAAATCAAAGAACCGCTATTGGCTTGCCCGAACGACCCCGACGACATCAAACCGCTGTCCGAAGTCGCTGGCACTAAAATCGACGAAGTGTTCTTAGGTTCGTGCATGACCAACATCGGTCACTTCCGCGCTGCGGGCAAATTGTTGGAGAAAAATAAAGGCGAATTGCCGACCCGCTTGTGGGTTGCACCACCGACCAAAATGGATCAAAACCAATTGGTCGAAGAAGGCTATTACGGCACATTCGGTAAAGTCGGCGCACGCACCGAAATGCCAGGCTGTTCGTTGTGCATGGGCAACCAAGCACGCGTCGCGGAAAACTCCACCGTAGTTTCCACCTCCACCAGAAACTTCCCCAACCGCTTAGGCAACGGCGCAAACGTGTTCCTGGCCTCGGCAGAATTGGCGGCAGTTTGCTCCATCTTGGGCAAAATCCCCACCGTTGAGGAATACATGGCTTATGCTGAGCAGATTTATGCCACGGCGGATGACACTTATCGGTATTTGAATTTTAATTTGATGGATAAGTATCAAGAGGCGGCAACCGCTTAATAGTCGCTAGGATAGCAGGGTTAATTTCGTAGAGACGTTGCAATGCAACGTCTCTACAATATTGAGGTTGCGGATCAAAATGATGCATCGACGACCTAACGAAATAAAATAGTGGGTATTAGAATCATGAAACAATGGCGCGGCAAATACAGAGTTGCTTCTGCACGTTTGCAACATTACGATTATCGTACCAACGGCGCGTATTTCATTACCATTTGCACTCATCAACAGGTGCGTTTTTTCGGCGAATGCCTTGATGGTGAAATGAAACTTTCCACTATGGGCGCAATTGTGCAAGGTTTTTGGTACGAAATCCCGAAACATTTTGCATTTGTGTCATTAGGCGAGTTTGTTGTCATGCCCAATCACGTTCATGGCATATTGATATTGAATAACACCGTAGAGACGTTGCACTGCAACGTCTCTACGGACACACCGAAAAATGAATTTTTTTCCGCCATTTCACCCGATGCAGGTTCTGTTTCAACAATCGTGCGCTCTTATAAATCCATCTGTAGCAAACATATTCATTTAGCCTTTCCAGCTCAGAATTTCAGATGGCAAGCACGTTTTTATGACCACATAATTCGGGATGAACCCGCGTATGAAAAAATTTCAAATTATATTCTGCACAATCCCGCATCTTGGGAAGATGATAAATTTAACCTACCGTAAAATGGAGAAATGAAAATGCACAGAATGTTGAAAACCGTTTTGGGGACGTTGCAATTTGTACAGCGAGGTAGGGCGGAATAGCGCAGCGTATTCCGCCGCATGGTCGAAGCTACAAACATACGGCGCAATGCCCGTTGGTTATTGCGCCCTACTTGCTAAAATAACAATATAAAACAATTGGTTATAAATTTATGTTTTAACAGTTTAATGCCTGTGATTTTCTGCCGTTTGTAACCCATTGTATTCGCCAATGAATTGGCTACCTATTTGGTAATGGTTTGAAAAGGACATATCTGGCTATAAACTTCAAATTTTTAACTAACTGATTATATTTATACTTTTAATGAGGTGGCCCTTTCTATAAAATAACAGACTCAAATTTAAGGCATATTATGATAAACAGCACCTGTAACCCAGTTACTTCAAAAATCGCAAAATCAAAACATGATCTTGAAAGAATTGCTAAGTTACGCTATCAAGTTTACATCGAAGAGCAAGGCAAACCTTATTCAGAGGCTGACCATACCAATAAAAGCTTTGGTGACGTACTTGATCAAGAGGCTACTTTGGTGATGCTTGAAAAGCAAAACACGTTAGTAGGCACAATGAGATTAAACTATTTATCTACATCTTTCGCCTATACTCAATATTATGATTTTTTTGAGTTGAGGAAATTTCCAGATATTCCACTAAAGACTATAGGCGTATGTTCGCGATTGGCGGTGTCTGCCAATCACAGAAATGGCGTTGTTAGAGAAGCACTTTTTAGTGCGATTTATAAGGAGGGTTACTTGGGAGGGTATGCAGTTTGTTTTGCAGCCTGTACCCCGATTTTATTTCGGCTATTTAAAGCTTACGGTTTTAGAGAATATACCACTAGTTATATTGATCCTGTAGTTGGTACATTGAAGCGTTTGTTGCTTATAGTAGATGATATTGAGCATCTAAAAGTGGTTAACTCACCATTTTATACAATTGCCATGGAACTTAATGTGCAGCCGCGTTTTAATAAAAAACTTTTTGAGCAAATTTTTTTAGATTTTAGGATGGAAAATGAAGCACATAACACTTAATGCAACTATTGATGATTTTAGACATGCTGTAAATGGACAAATAGAGCATTTTAAAAATGCAATTTTAATTCAAAGGTTGATGGATGGTAAAGTTGAGATGCGACATTATCATGCGATCCTAACCACCATTTTTCATCAAACACAAAGCAGCCCTTACACATTTTCCCAAGCGGCCGCAAATTGTAGTTGGCAGCATGGAGAGATTAAAGAATATCTGTTAGTGCATGCTGAAGAGGAACGTACACATTGGCGCTGGGTGTTAGATGATTTAAAAAATACATATTATCAAGGTCCTGACCCTAGGACACATTTTCCGCACTCAACAGCAGAGGCATATATAAGCTTTAACCATAAAATTGCACATGTGATGCCAATTGCGCGATTAGCAATTGCTTGTGTTTTAGAAGGGATTGGCGGTCAATTAGGCTCATACTATGGAAAAAAGCTAGTGCAAACATTAAATTTGTCCATTGAGCAAACTAGCTTCTTTTTAAGTCACGGTGAAACAGATAAACATCATATGCAAGAACTTGATGACGTAATCGCAAAAAGCAACTTAACCCCTGAAGAGATGGGCTGGATGACGCACTGCGCTAATGTGGCAGGGCAACTTTACTACAATATGTACAACCATGAGGCTTTTCAAAACTAATGGAGGAAATTATTAAAATAATTGCTTTCTGTTTGCTTACTGCGTGCTTTATTAGTTTTTCTTGGGCTGTAATTGCAGTATTTCAAAAACCAAACGAAAAAATGCCTACTAAAATGTACATATTAGGTATTTTAAGCAATCTCTTTTTTTTCGGCCAATTGGCATTATTATTTAAACAAAATGATCAAAATTTAGGTATAGCTATCATTGGGTTACTGCTGTTGTCGTTGAGTTTAGGATTATTTTGGAGCGCAGTCCCATATGCCAAAAGCATACAGCTTGGCATTGCATTTGCGAAGAAAACATCACCAAAAATCTTAATGGAAGGGCCGTACAAATTTATTAGGCACCCCTTTTACACGAGCTACTTGATGTTTTGGTTTGCTGCTTTTTTAGTTATACAAAGCTATTGCCTACTCATTTCTGTTGTAGTTATGGCTTGGTTTTATTTTAGTGCGATTAATGAAGAAGAAACCATGTTGTTGAATAGTGAGATGGGGGAGTTATACAAAAGTTATAGGTTAAAAACGGGAGCAATCTTACCTAGGTTGCGAAACTAAACATCCACCGGCTAAAGCACGGTGGGTTTAAGATAACGACTGAAAGTCTGGATAGACGTCGGCTCAACCACGTGTCCTAGAGTTCGATCTCAACCCGTAAGGTGGATTCGCGCTAGCAATCCACCAATTACAAAGCTGGGTGTTTTTAAAAATGGCGGTTTGCTAGCGCAAAATCCCATACAACCCTGACCCCCCCCTGAAAAACAAAGCACCTAATCTGCAACAAATGTGTACGCCTATCATCGGCACAATCTTATAACCCACCTTTGTCATCATCATTCCGCCTTCCCCCAATCAAACCCGATTACCGATTTCATCGCCTAGCAAAAACCTGTACTATCATAGCCTGTCAGGCATTTATTGCTAACGGCACATAAACCCAACTACCCGCGCATCGCATCATGCCTCTTTTGTCCCGCAACCGTAAAATCGCTTTATTTTCCGCTACGGCTTTGGCGTTAGTCTTTATTGTGGTTTGTTACTGGTTACCGTTGGTAATCAAGGCCAAATTGCCTGGCTTGATTGCCGAAGCTACGGGGAAATCTGCCAGCATTGCCCAAGTGCAGATGCAGTTACTGCCGCTGGCGGTGCGTATCGATGACTTTAGCGTCAACGATAATAATCAGGTGATGCTGTCGGTTGGTGAGGTTTATTTAAAAATTGATGTGCTGGCTTCACTTAGCCAACAGGCGTTGGTGATTGCGGAGTTGGTGGTCAGCAAACCATTTGTACATGTAAAAAAATACGCTGACGGGCATTTTAATCTCATGGAACTGGCTGCCAGTAAACCATCCGAAGCCATTAGCAGCGACAATAAAATCTTTCCGCTGAGCATCCAGCAGTTGGCGATTACCGAAGGCAAGCTGGTTTATGAAGACGCGCAATCGCCGAAAACCATCGCCATTTATCCTATTCAGCTTGAAAACAAACAGTTCAGCACGATTGGCTCGGCGACTGCCGAATTGGCCTTGGCTTTAACGCTGGAATCTGGCGGGCACCTGAGTTGGACCAGCAATTTGACGATGCAACCTTTGCATTTTCAAGGGGAAATCCACCTGAGCCAAATCGATTTGCAAACCCTGCCGCTGCCGCAAGCCATCGGCGGTTTTTTGCAAGCCGATTTGCCTTATGAAGCCTCGATTGATGATGCGGGTATTGAAGTAAAGCTGAAAAACGCCCATGTGACGCTGCAAAAACTGCTGCTAAGCCAAACCGGATTGGCGGTAGAGGCCTCAGAAATCAGTCACGAAACTGACTTGGTATTTAGCTATAAAAATAACGCCATTAAAATCGTCGCCGATCGCGCCAAGTTGGATGTTAAGCACCTGATTGGCCTAAAGCCTGTCAACGCGAAAGTGGAAAACATTAGCGTGGCTAGCGCTTATCAAATGGATTTTTCTGATAATCAATTGAATTTACAAGTAAAAAAAGCGGATTTCGACAGCAAAAATTTGCAGTTGACCCTGCCTAAGCAAGATAAAGCCAGTCTGATTATTGCCGCCATCGCAGGCCAAGGTTTTGATTTTAATCTGGCGCAACAAAGCCTCGGCATTCAGGCTTTGTCGGTCAATGGGGCGCAATTGCAAGCCACGCGCTTGGCAGATGGCTCGTTCGATCTGCAAACCATACTGCCACCCAAAGCAGTGGCGACGGCAAGTGGCGATACGGCTACGGTAATCGCTAAGCCTTGGTTGCTCCACGCTAAGGCCTTATCGCTGATTAATTGCGGGCTAAACTTTACAGATGCCAGTCTGGCGACGCCGACAACGATTAATTTGAACCCGATTAATCTGTCGCTGACGGATTTTAGTAGCGATGCCAAAACCAAAATGCCTTTAGGTTTTAGCATGGGCGTTAATAAAAACGGCATGGTGAAACTGGACGGTGACGTCAGCCTTACGCCGCTTGCCGCCAATTTAGCGGTGGACATCAAAAATATTGATTTGGAAAAATTCCAAAATTATTACGCGCAGTTTATCCGTTTGGATGTCATCGACGGTATGCTTGGTATTGACGGCAAATTGGCGGCGACTATCAACGATAAAGTCGATTTGACCTTTAGCGGTAACGCCACGGTCGCCGATTTCTTGACCCGTGACCAACGCATCCATAAAGACTTTCTTAAGTGGTTAAATTTACGCCTTAGCGGCATCCAGCTTGATACCGTGGCAAACCGTTTTACCGCTGATGAACTTAACATCACCCGGCCTTATTCGCGGGTAACCATCCGCAAAGACAAAACCATCAATTACGCCAATTTGCTGATTGCGCCGCCAGAAGCCGATAAAGCCATCATTAAAGTAGAAAAACCCGCGAAGAAACCGCCTGCTAATCCGTTTTACTTTAATCTGGCTAAAATCCGCATTACCGATGCCTCTACCAACTTTAGCGATTTATCACTGATTTTGCCGTTCTCTGCCTATGTGCAAGACATGGAAGGCGGGGCTAGCGGGGTGTCTTCGGAAACGAAAAGCATCGTTAAAATTAATTTAAAAGGTAAGGCTTATGATTTGTCGTCGGTGGATATTTCTGGCGAAGTCAGCCCTTATTTGGGCGATTATGATGTGAAGGTGAAGTTTAATGCCTTGCCAATGCCGCTGGTTTCGCCGTACATGGTGCAGTTTGCTGGCTATAAGGTGGAAAAAGGCAAAATGACTTTGGAGCTGGGCTATAAAGTCGCCAACAAACGCCTGACGGCAAGCAATAAGCTGTTGATTGACCAATTTGAATTGGGCGATCAAGTCGATAATCCTGATGCCATCCCGGTGCCATTAAAATTGGCGGTGGCGTTATTAAAAGATAGTAAAGGCAATATCGACTTTAACTTCCCTATCTCCGGCAGCTTGGAAAACCCGGAGTTTAGTTTCCGTTCCATAGTTGCCGATGCCTTGGGTAATGCCCTGAGAAAAATCATCAGCTCGCCATTTACGGCGTTGGCATCGTTGTTTGATGACAGCAAGGAAGATTTAAGTACGGTGAGTTTTATTCCCGGCAGTTCTGAGTTGGATGCGCTACAGCAAAATAAATTGCAAGCCCTCGCCAAAGGCCTGCAACAACGCCCGACCTTAACCATCGGCGTAAAAGGCGTGGCTTATGAAAAACAAGATTGGCCTGCGATTAGTGATGATGCTTTATACGATCAATTGAAAATGCGCCGCGCCGATGAGCTGAACAAAAACGCGGCGGTAAAAACCCGCCCGGAATATATTAAGTTGTCTGATGAGGATTATCGGCGGCTGATTTCGGACATGTTTCTGGAAAAATTTCCCAATCTGGCGGAAAAATCGCTGCTGGGTTCGGTACAGTTAAAAGCGCCGCAAACCGGGGAATTCTTCGCGGTCGCCAAACAAAAACTAATGGAAGTCATTAATCCTGAGCAAGAACGGCTGCGGGAGTTGTCGGTATTTAGAGCCCGGTCTATCGCAAAATTTATTGTCCAAAATGGGCAGATACCCCAAGAGCGGGTTTATATTTTGGATACCGTGGTTGATAAGGATAAGAATGAAAAGCAAATTGACAGTGTTTTATCGTTGAAAGCTAATTAATCGCCGTTACTCACTGAGCAAATACACATCGTAACGCAACAATTTCCCCTGATAGCTGGCATCCGGCTTGCCGCCTAAGGCATCGGCGTAATCGGGGCTTTTCACCACCACCCGCTTTTTCGCGGTTGTCATTGCCGCCGCAAAAAGCTGCTCTCTGTCGGTGTCATCACCAAGCAAATCCCTAAGCACCACCATAGATTTTTTAGCCAAGGCGGATTTTTTGCGCTTGGGAGGAAACATCGGGTCCAGATAAATGCAGTCCGGTGACTGGTCTTTCAGGGCGGCAAAATGTTCTATGGCATTGCCGAACAATAAGCGGGGTACAGGCAATTGCAGGCGTTGCACCCAATCCAATTGCGCCAAGCGGTTAAAGCCATCTGCCAATAAAGCCGCCATCACTGGCGAACGCTCTATACAGGTTACGGTGTAGCCCATACGGTAAATCGCCAAGCTATCTTGTCCCCAGCCTGTGGTTGCATCTACCACGGTTTGGGTTTTTCTGCCGATAGCTTGCGCCAAAGCCCCTTGTTTAGGCGCAGGCCAAGAGCGTTGTTCACCGTTGCGCGGCTCAATCTCAACCATTAAACCGCCTTTTTTCAGCAGCTCTCTGTCGATTAAACGTAGCGCACCCTCCCGCCACGCCAGAAAAAACATCTCTGGCGTTTGGGCATCCACGCCTTTATATAACGGCACTGACAAGCATTCCGCCAATTGCTGGTAGGGCAGCAGGCTGTCTTTGCCTTCATAAAGTACCGCTAATTTACCGACATAAGGTTGGGGTTGGTGCATAAAAATTAAGAAAGGGCTAAAAACGGCAGGCAAAAAAAAAGCACTACGATTAATCGTAAGTGCTTAAATTTTGGTGGTGATAGGTGGATTTGAACCACCGACCTGAGGGTTATGAATCCTCCGCTCTAACCAACTGAGCTATATCACCATCGATAGGGTCTCTACAAAGACAGACAATTATAGAGAGCCGCCAACCAACTGTCAAACATTGAATCTAAAGTGCATGACATCGCCATCTTTTACGATGTAATCTTTGCCTTCTAAACGCCATTTTCCGGCATCTTTTGCGCCTTGTTCGCCTTTGTTATCAATAAAATCTTGATAGGAAATCACTTCGGCACGGATAAAGCCTTTTTCAAAATCGCTGTGGATGACGCCTGCGGATTGCGGGGCGGTTGCGCCGATAGGAATCGTCCAAGCCCGCACTTCTTTTACGCCAGCGGTAAAGTAAGTCGCTAAATCCAGCAACTTATACCCTGCCCTAACGACGCGGTTTAAACCTGGCTCTTCCAAGCCCAAATCATCCAAAAATTCTTTTTTCTCTTCTTCATCCAACTGGGCGATTTCCGCTTCGATGGCGGCACAAATCGGCACCACCATTGCGCCTTCTTTTTCCGCATACACGCGTACTTTATCCAGCAACGGATTGTTTTCGAAACCATCATCTTGCACATTGGCGATGTACATAGTTGGTTTGATGGTTAATAAAAACAAATCTTTCAATAAGTCTTTTTCATCATCACTTAAGCCCAAAGTACGCACTGGCTCGCCTTCTTCCAGTTGCTTCAAAGCTTTTTCCAGCACGCCTTTTCTTGCCAATTCGTCTTTGTTACCTGTTCTGGCGATTTTGGTAGAACGTAACAGGGCTTTTTCTACGGAAGCCATATCGGCTAAGGCCAGTTCGGTATTGATGACTTCAATATCGTTAATCGGATCAATTTTTCCGGCGACATGCACCACGTTATCATCCTGAAAACAGCGCACCACATGGGCGATGGCATCGGTTTCGCGGATATTTGCCAGAAACTTGTTGCCCAAGCCCTCACCTTTTGATGCCCCGGCAACCAAGCCAGCAATATCAACAAACTCGATAGTGGTTGGTAGCACTCGCTCTGGCTTAACGATTTCTGCCAGCTTATCCATCCGCAAATCGGGGACAGGTACAACGCCGACATTGGGGTCGATGGTGCAGAACGGGTAATTTTCAGCAGCGATTTTTGCGCGTGTTAAAGCATTAAACAAGGTTGATTTACCAACATTAGGTAAACCGACAATTCCACAATACAGGGCCATAAGATTATTTAGATTTAATTTTTCGGGTTAATAAAGAGGGCGTTAGCGTATTTGCCAAGAACGTATTTTAAAAGCGTCGCGAGCGGTTTAAGTGTAAGGTGCACGGAGTAGCTTTTAAAACACGTTCTAAAACTGAAGCGGCATTATACAAGCTATAGTTTTAATCTACACGGCTTGGGTAAAATCATTCTGGCACTGCCAGCTTGGCTTTGGCGTGCCACGGGGCGACTTTAAGCAATAAAAACATGCCTGGCACGGCCGCGACAAAACAACACAGAAAAAAACTTTGCCAGCCAAACCACGCTACCAGATAACCCGTAGCGGCGTTGGCAAAGGTACGTGGTACGGCTGCTAAGCTGGTAAATAGGGCGAATTGGGTGGCGGTATACAAGGGATGGGTGGTTTGGGCAATAAAGGCGACAAACGCCGCTGTGCCCAACCCTACGCCCAAAGCTTCGATGGCGATGACTGCCGCCAAACCCATGAGGCTATGCCCCTGCCCCGCCAACCAAGCAAAGCCCAGTATGGCGAGCATTTGTACGCCGCCAAACAGCCACAAGGCGCGATTAACGCCTAATTTCATCATCCAGATACCGCCTGCTAGGCCGCCAAACACACTGGGCCATAAGCCCGCATTTTTGGCGATCAGGCCAATTTCGGTTTTGCTAAAGCCCATATCCAGATAAAACGGCGTAGCTAATGCCGTCGCCATGCTATCGCCGAGCTTGTAAAAAAAGATAAACGCCAAAATTAATGCAGCCGAGTGCACGCCATTACGGTTAATGAATTCCCGGAATGGCTCAACTACCGCCGCTTTCAGTGTTTTAGGCGCTTTAAATTGCTGTGGCGGCTCGCTGACCATAAGTGTCATCAGAATGCCTGGCAGCATAAATAACGCAGTAATAACGAACACGCTATCCCATGGCAGGTGATCCGCCAAGATTAACGATAGCGACCCCGGCACTAATCCGGCGATTTTATAAGCATTAACATGAATGGCATTACCGATACCCAATTCGCTATCGAGCAATAACTCACGCCGATAGGCATCTAAGACAATATCTTGGGAAGCGCTAAAAAATGCGACCAACACCGATAAATAGGCAATCGCCATTAAATCGGCTGTCGGGGCGAGTAGGCCGAATGCTGGAATAACCAGCAATAACGCCAATTGGGAAAGCAATAACCAGCCGCGCCGACGGCCTAAAGGCGGCGAATAGCGGTCAAAAAATGGTGACCATAGAAACTTCCAAGTAAAAGGCAATTGGATCAAAGCAAATAATCCTATCGCTTGTAAATCTACCGATTCTGAACGCAGCCAAGCAGGCACTAAGCTAATCAGCACATACAACGGCAAGCCAGAGCTGAACCCGGTAAAAATGCAGATTAGCAAATGCTTGTTAAAGAGTTTTTGCCAGATAGTGGGGTTGGTCATAGTCTGTACAAATTAGAGTCGTTGTTAATTTCCCGATTTAGGAGTCCAAAACATGTTTTGGATTCCTAAACAAATACACTGCTACTACTTAGTCATTCTTGATATGCAGGGTGTTGCGTAGATAAATAGACCTGTCAGGTTTTAAAAACCTGACAGGTCTATTTACTCTCGTCAAAATGCAATTGACTGAGAACGAGGTTTGCACTCCACATTACGAACCGGAATTGCATATTTAACGCTCTACCATCTTTCGTGCAATTTCGTGTTGTTCGTGGACAAACATGTAAATCAGCTAAATAAAAAAGGCCGATGGTCACACAACCATCGGCCTTTACAGTTACAGCCAGCTTAACCTGATTAGGCTTCGCTAGACGCGCTGTTATCAACCATTAATTAAATAATGGGTGAAAATACTGCCTGCGTAACCCGCAGCAATAGCTGGTGTCCATTTCAAATGGCTGAAGAAGGTGTATTTGTGGTCAGACTGACCCATCAAAGCCACACCTGCGGCAGAACCAACTGACAACATTGAACCACCCACGCCCGCTGTCAAAGTAACCAGCAACCATTGGTACAAGTCCATATCCACGCCCATGTTCAATACGGCGAACATAACTGGGATGTTGTCGACAATCGCAGAAATCAAACCGACCATGATGTTGGCTGTGGTTGCACCTAAGCCTTCATACATTGCTCCAGACAGCAATTCCAAATAACCGATGTAGCCTAATCCACCAACGGCGAATACCACACCAAAGAAGAACAACAAGGTGTCCCATTCTGCGTGCATAACGCTTTTGAAAATATCAAAGCCTTCTTCGCCTTCCATACGGAATTTGGTTTTCAGGAAGTAGCCGAAAATCATCAATGCAGAAAGGCCGACCATCATACCCATGAATGGTGGCAAATGCAGGACTTGTTTAAAGCTAACCGCTGCGCCGATAGTCAGCAAAAACATCACGCAGATTTGGATAGCACCTGGTTTCAACATTACGGCAGCTTCAGTGGTTTCTTTAGGCTGCTCATCAGGCACGGCAAAGTACATTACCGATGCTGGTATCGCATAGTTAACCACGGAAGGAATGAACAATTTGAAGAAATCAAAGAACTCTGCATATTCTGCTTGCCATACCATTAAAGTGGTGATGTCACCAAACGGACAGAACGCGCCACCTGCGTTGGCAGCAATAACCAAGTTAACAAAACCAATGCTAACAAATTTAGGGTTATCTGAACCTACCGCCAATACCACCGCACCAACCAACAATGCCGCTGTTAAATTGTCGGCAACTGAAGATAAGAAAAATGTAATAACACCTGTGATTAAAAACAATTTACGGTAACCGAATTGTTTTCTGACCAACCATGAACGCAAGGCTTCAAACACATTACGTTCTGCCATAGAGTTGATGTAAGTCATCGCCACCAACAAAAACAGCATCAATTCCGCATATTCTTTTAAATCATGCTCAAACGCAGCGTGCATTTCTTCTGAAGGCACACCTTTTTGTTGAGCTAAAATCGCCGCATGCGCCCAAATGATACCAGCAGCAAGAATAACTGGTTTGGATTTACGCAAATGGGTAAATTCTTCAGTCATTACAAAACCATAGGCAATAACGAAGATCAACACGGTATAAATGCCCCGTTCAGTTCCCGTCATGTCCAGGTTAGCGAACTCTTCTGCCATTGCCAGTTGCGGCAGCAGTAGAGCTACAAAAAACACCAGTAAAAAACGCACCACAATATCCCCCTACTTTTTATTAATGAATAAACATAGAAACAACAGCCGATTATGGTATCACCAACCAATAAATTTTGTCATTTTATGAGTCACAGTATATGATGGCAAACCCCGATTTTTGCAGCTAAGGCAGCTAACATCCACCATGTATCAGTATAACCCAATAGACCAAACCCTCGTTGATGAGCGGGTTGCCCAATTTAGACGGCAAACCGAACAATTTCTGAAAGGCGAAATTTCAGAAGACCAATTCCGGGCATTACGCCTTAGAAACGGCTTGTATATCCAAACCCATGCACCGATGTTGCGTATCGCCGTTCCCTACGGCCTGCTCAGTTCGCAGCAATTACGCAAAATTGCCCATATTGGTAGAACGTATGACCGCGATTACTGCCATCTGACCACCCGGCAAAACATCCAATTCAACTGGCCTAAATTGGAGCAAGTGCCTGATATTTTGGCAGAACTTGCCACCGTACAAATGCACGCCATCCAAACCAGCGGCAATTGTATGCGTAACACTACCTCCGACCATTTAGCGGGTGTGGCTGTTGATGAAATTGAAGATCCACGCCCTTATTGCGAAATCATCCGCCAATGGACAACCTTACATCCAGAATTTGACTATTTGCCGCGTAAATTCAAAATCGCCGTCAGTGGTGCTTTGCATGACCGTGCCGCAACCCAATTCCACGATATTGGCGTGCATTTGGTAAAAAATGCCGCTGGCGAAACTGGCTTTAAAATTCTGGTCGGCGGTGGTTTAGGTCGTACCCCAATTATCGGGCAAGTCATCAAGCCTTATCTGGAAAGGCAGCACCTGTTGTCGTATCTGGAAGCCATCTTACGGATTTATAACTTGTTTGGTCGCCGCGACAACAAATACAAAGCGCGGATTAAAATTCTGGTGAAAGAAACAGGTTTAGCAGAATTCAGCCGTCAAGTAGAAGAAGAGTGGCTGCTGATACGCGACACTATGCTGTTAAGCGATGAGCGCATCAACGCCATTAAAGGCCATTTTCAAGCACCTGCTTATCAAGCCGATGCCGCTGAAGACAACAGCTTTAACCAGCATTTACAAAATGACCCGGCATTTGCCACTTGGTATAAACACAATACTGCCGCCCATAAAGTTGCTGGCTACCGCGCGGTATTCGTGTCATTAAAAGCGCCTGACGTACCGCCTGGCGATATGACAGGACAACAAGTTGATGCCGTCGCTGATATGGCTGACCAATACAGTTTTGGTGAAATCCGCAGCACCCATCGCCAAAACTTGATTTTCGCCGATGTTAAACAAGCAGACTTGTACCCACTTTGGCAACAATTGACAGCACTGGCATTGGCAACCCCGAATATCGGCACTGTCACCGACATCATCTGTTGCCCCGGCTTAGATTTTTGCTCGCTCGCCAACGCGGGTTCTATTGGTATCACCAAAGAAATCAATGAGGCCTTAGATGACATGGATTACATCCATGACTTAGGCGACATCAAAATCAACATCTCCGGCTGCATGAACGGTTGCGCCCACCAAAGTGTTGGCCACATCGGCATTTTAGGTGTCGATAAAAAAGGCGCGGAATGGTATCAGCTCACCTTAGGCGGCTCTTCAGAAAACGAAGCAGCAATCGGCGAGCGTTTAGGGCCAGCGGTTGCTAAAGATGAAGTTACTAACGCCATCACCACCATCCTTGATGTTTACGTTAAACAACGCATGGACGACGAAAGCTTTTTGGACATGGTAAAACGGGTAGGTATTGACCCTTTCAAGGAGCAAGTATATGCAAATCATTAAAGACAACCAGCTGTGCGACAACGCTTGGCAATTTATCGCCGATGATGCCGACCTGCCAGCAGGGGATATTTCTGTATCCTTCAACAAATGGCAACAAGCCGAAGCGCAATTGCTTAATCATGAAGGCAAGCTGGGTGTGCGTATTGGTTCTGCCGATGCTGTCGCCAGCATTGCTAGTGATTTAGATAAAATTGCTTTGGTTGAACTGGATTTTCCGGATTTTGCCGATGGGCGGTTATTTTCTTCTGCGTGGTTGTTACGCAGCCGTTATGGCTATCAAGGTGAAATACGCGCTATTGGGCATTTCATGCCCGATCAGGTGTTTTATTTGTCGCGCGTTGGTGTAAACGCCTTCGCACCAGCAAAAGCCGACTACCTGCCAATGATTTTGGCAAATTTGGCGGACTTTACTGTGCAATACCAAGCATCAGTGAATTAACTCCAAAAAATAACAGCCATAAAAAAAGGGCCTTTCGGCCCTTTTTCTTTTTGCAGGATTTTATTCTTCTTTATCCGCTTCTTTCATGCTCAGTCTTACACGGCCTTGACGGTCGATTTCTAAGACTTTAACGCGAACCACGTCACCTTCGTTAAGTTTGTCGCTAACTTTACCGACATGCTCATCAGAGATTTGGGAAATATGTACCAAACCGTCTTTGCCAGGCAAGATGGTGACAAATGCGCCGAAGTCCATCAAACGGACAACTTTGCCTTCGTAGACTTTGCCAACTTCAACTTCTTCGGTGATTTCTTCAATCAAACGTTTGGCTTCTTCACCAGCTGCTTTATCAACAGAAGCGATTTTTACGATACCGTCATCGGTCAAATCAACGCTAGCGCCAGTTTGCTCGGTGATGCCACGAATAGTTGCGCCGCCTTTACCGATAACTTCGCGGATTTTGCTAGGATCGATTTTGAAGGTGATGATGCGTGGGGCAAAATCAGACATTTCTTCACGTGTGCTTGCCAAGGCTTTGTTCATTTCGCCTAGGATATGCAAACGGCCTTGTTTGGCTTGCTCTAAAGCCACTTGCATGATTTCTGCGGTAATGCCGTCGATTTTGATGTCCATTTGCAAAGCAGTGATGCCTTGTTCAGAACCCGCCACTTTAAAGTCCATGTCGCCTAGATGATCTTCATCACCCATGATGTCGGACAATACTGCAAAGCTGTCGCCTTCTTTAATCAAGCCCATAGCAATACCAGCAACAGGTGCTGTAATTGGCACGCCTGCGTCCATTAACGCCAAGGAGCTGCCACAAACAGAAGCCATTGAGCTAGAACCGTTTGATTCGGTAATTTCTGAAACTACACGGATGGTGTAAGGAAATTCTTCCATATTTGGCAATACCGCTGCGACACCGCGTTTTGCCAAACGGCCATGACCAATTTCACGACGTTTTGGTGAGCCTACTTGGCCTGTTTCACCAACACTGTACGGAGGGAAATTGTAATGCAGCATGAAAGGTTCTTTATATTCACCAGACAAGGCATCAATAATTTGTGCATCACGTTGTGTGCCTAAAGTGGCAACAACAATCGCTTGGGTTTCACCACGGGTGAACAAGGCTGAACCGTGGGTACGGGGCAACACACCTGTTCTGATGCTAATCGGGCGGATAGAATCTAACGCGCGTCCATCAATACGTTTGCTTTCGTTAAGGATGGCGTTACGGACAATTCGGTATTCCAAATGCTCGATAATGTTACGGATGGCATTGGCTTCATAATCGCCATCGGCAGTCAATTTCTCAACCACGCCATTACGGATGGCTTTCAACTGTTCTTGTCTAACCAATTTTTCCGCCACTTGGTAAGCGGCTTTAATTTCTGCTTCAACTTCCGCAGTCACTAAGGCAACTAAGGCTTCGTTAGCTTCAGGGGCAACCCATTCCACCACGCCAGCACCCGCTTGGGCAGCGAATTCATTGATTGCGCTAATGGCAGTTTGCATTTGTTGATGTCCAAACAATACCGCGCCAAGCATGACTTCTTCAGATAAGCCTACCGCTTCTGATTCCACCATTAATACCGCTTGGGCAGTACCTGCAACCACTAAAGTCAGTTGCGATGCTTTCAAACTTGCAGGTGATGGGTTCAACAAATAATTGCCGTCTTGATAGCCAACACAAGCCGCGCCAATTGGGCCGTTAAATGGCAAGCCAGAAACTGCCAATGCTGCTGATGCGCCTAACAACGCCGGAATTTCTGTATCCACTTCAGGATTTAGAGAAACGACGGTGGCAACAATTTGAACTTCGTTAGTGTAACCTTCAGGAAATAACGGACGGATAGGCCGATCAATCAATCGAGAAATTAAAGTCTCTTGTTCACTAGGACGCCCCTCGCGCTTAAAAAAACCACCCGGGATTTTACCAGCCGCGTAGGCCTTTTCCATGTAATTGACGGTCAATGGGAAAAAGTCGCCACCATTGGCTTCTTTTTTACCGACGACAGTCACCAATAAGGTTGTGCCATCAACATCAATAATGACGGCCCCATCCGCTTGGCGGGCAATTTCGCCCGTTTCCAAGGTGACTTTATGTTCGCCGTATTGAAATTCTTTCCTAACAGGATTCACTATAAGTTTCCTTTGTGTAGAGGTTCATGCAAAAGCACCGTTTAGTGGGCTTTTACGTGGAAATTGTGCGATTCTTTGTTGGCGGCGCATCCTTGCGCCATTCGCTGTCCTTAATTGCAAATGCCCTTATTTACGTAAGCCCAAACGCTCAATCAATGAACGGTAACGGGCAACGTCTTTGCCTTTCAAATAATCCAACAATTTACGGCGTTGGTTAACCATACGCAATAAACCACGACGTGAATGGTTGTCTTTTTTGTGTGCAGCAAAATGCGGTGTCAAATGAGTGATATGAGCGGTCAATAAAGCAACTTGGACTTCTGGGGAACCGGTATCGGTTTCAGATAAACGGTAAGCTTCAACAACGGCTTTTTTTTGTTCTGCAGTAAATGGCATTTAGGTAATCCCTATTATTAAGTTTAAATAAAAAATAAAGTCGCCAGTGGCGACTTTGGGGTTAGCGTGGCTTCCGCGATAGGGTGTAGAAGCCAGCCGGTTATCAACTTCCAGCAATGGCTGGATGCTGTTCGTTGTTCATATTAAACAACTTTTTCGGTGCTATTTTAGCATCCAATAGCGTTTCACCCAAACCCAAAAAAGCCGCGTCATGGTATAAACGTACTGTGCCAAGACTAGGATTTTCGTGGTTTATGGTTTGTCCGTATCGGATAGCAATAGCTTGTTGTTCGGTCAATTGCACGGCGGGAATGTCTTGCAACGGCACATCAACGGCAAGCAATGCTGTGTTTAAGGTTTGCTCATCCATGTCCGACAATTGTTCAATAGTGTAAGCATCAGCGATGCTAAATCTGCCCGCTTTCAAGCGTCGTAAAGCCGTCACTGTGCCACGAGTCCCCAAGGCATCACCAATATCTTCTGCTAAGGAACGGATATAAGTGCCTTTAGAACAAGCTACTTCCAGTATCAATTGATTTTCGGAAAATGCCAGCAAATGCAATTCATAAATATGGATATGCCTAGCTTTGCGCTCTACGGTAATGCCTTCACGCGCCAATTCATAAAGCTTTTTGCCATTATGCTTTAACGCCGAATACATTGGCGGCACTTGGTCGATAGCGCCTGTAAACGCTTGCAGGCACGTTTCAAGTTCGACAAGCGTCAATGCTGGCACAGGTTTGGTCGCGATCACCACACCTTCGGCATCGCCAGTATCAGTCATCACACCCAATTGCACAGTGACTTGGTAACGCTTGTCGTCGTCCAACATTAACGCCGACACTTTGGTCGCTTCACCAAAACACAACGGCAATAAACCGCTAGCCAATGGATCTAAAGCGCCAGTATGCCCCGCCTTATTGGCATTAAATAGCCGCCGGACTTCTTGCAAAGCCCGGTTTGACGATACGCCTAAGCGTTTGTCCAACAAAATAATGCCGTGGACATTGCGGCCTGATGTACGTTTACCCATAGCAATACATCAATACTTATTGCTCATCCGTAGGTGCAGTTTTTACCACATCACTAAGCAATTCAGCGACGCGCATCCCTGTATCAAAGGAATCGTCATAAAAAAACCGCAGTTCGGAAATATGCCGAAGGCGCATACGTTTTGCCAAGGCATGACGGATAACTGGGGCAAGTTCATTCAAACATTTTACTTGCGCCTTCTTATCAATATCACCCACCGTTAAAGCAGTGATATAAATTTTAGCGACAGCAAGGTCTTTGCTGACCATCACTTCATTAATGGTAATCAAGCCCAAGCGGCTGTCTTTTACCTCGCGCTGCAAGATAAACGACAACTCTTTTTGCATTTGCGAGGAGACACGGTCACTACGCCCATATTCTTTTGCCATGATGCTTACAATACCCGCTTGATTTCGGTACGTTCAAATACTTCGATCTGGTCACCGACTTGGACATCGTTGTAATTTTTCACACCGATACCACATTCCATGCCCATTTTGACTTCGGCAGCATCATCTTTAAAGCGGCGTAACGATTCCAATTGGCCTTCATAAATAACCACGTTTTCACGTAATACCCGAATCGGCAAGTTACGTTTAACGAAACCATCAACCACCATACAACCGGCAATTGCGCCGAATTTAGGTGAACGGAAGACATCACGCACTTCTGCCAAGCCAACGATTTGTTCCTTGATTTCCGGAGCCAACATACCGCTGATGGATTTTTTGACTTCATCAATGGCATCGTAAATGACGCTGTAGTAATGCAAGTCCACGCCTTTTTCTTCAATCAGTTTTCTGGCAGTGGCATCGGCACGGACATTAAAGCCCATCAAAATTGCGCCTGAAGCCAAGGCCAAGTTAACATCGCCTTCATTAATACCGCCAACGCCGCCGAAGATAACTTTTACTTCCACTTCGTCATTAGACAAGCTCACCAAAGAACCACGCAAGGCTTCCAAACTGCCTTGTACGTCGGTTTTCAGTACCAAATTGACACTAGCCAGTTCGCCAGAAGTCATTTTGGAGAAAACCTCATCCAATTTAGACGCATGTTGGGCGGCATGGCGGCTAGAACGTTTGCGTTCTTCACGATGCTTAGCCAAGTCTTTGGCAACGCGTTCGTTTTGTACGACCAAGAACTCATCGCCCGCATTCGGCGTACCCGATAAGCCTAAAATTTCCACTGGCACACTAGGGCCGGCTTCTTTAATAGCTTTACCGTTTTCATTAAACATCGCCCGGACACGACCAAATTCATGACCACACAACACCATTTGCCCGCTTTCCAACGTGCCTTTTTGCACAAGAATGGTCGCAACGGCACCACGGCCTTTATCTAATCGCGATTCAATGACGATACCGGATGCTGCACCTTCAACGGGGGCTTTCAGCTCCAGAATTTCTGTTTGGACGATTAATGACTCAATCAAGTCATCAATACCTTCACCTGTTTTTGCAGAAATTTTCAGGAATTGGACATCACCGCCCCATTCTTCTGCCAACACGTTAATGGTCGACAACTCTTGCATGACTTTATCGGGATTCGCATCTGGCTTATCGATTTTATTCATGGCAACGATAATCGGCACATTTGCCGCACGCGCATGTTCAACCGCTTCTTTGGTTTGTGGCATCACCCCGTCATCGGCAGCAACTACCACGATAACCACGTCAGTGACATCCGCGCCTCTAGCCCGCATGGCAGTAAATGCCGCGTGACCTGGGGTATCTAAGAAGGTTACTGAACCGTGATCGGTTTTTACTTGATAAGCACCGATATGCTGGGTAATACCGCCCGCTTCGCCAGCAGCAACGCGGGTTTTACGGATGTAATCTAGTAATGACGTTTTACCGTGGTCAACATGGCCCATGATGGTGACAATCGGCGCACGCGGCAATTCGACGCGGTTATCATCGGCTTTGGTTTCCGCTGCCAACAACTCTTGCTCAAAATCATCATCGCTTTGCATGATGGGTTTATGGCCCATTTCTTCAACTAAGATAGCCGCGGTTTCTTGGTCTATGCTTTGGTTGATGGTCGCCATAATGCCTAATTTCATTAGGTTTTTAATGACCAGAGCGGCTTTAACGCTCATTTTTTGCGCCAAATCAGACACAATGATGTGCTCAGGGATAGTCACATCTTTAACGATAGGCGCAACTGGCATTTCAAATTGATGACGGACATCTGGCTGGTTATTGCTAGAACGCCCGGTTTGTTTGCCTTTTTTCTTGTTTTTATTGCCTTTGCTAACCGATTTGATATTGCCTTCTTCTTCCTGCTTTTTACGGTATTGCTGTTCTTGTTTTACAGCAGCTTGTTGCCTTACTTTTTCGGCATTTTTCTTGATGGCCTCTTCCAAACGCTGCTCTTTCTCCAGCTGTTTTTTTCTGGCTTCTTCAACTTCTTTATTTTTGATGGGTTTGTCGTGTTTGATTTTCTTATCGTCTTTAACTTTAACGATGGCAAACTCGTCATCCAACTCGTTATCCAGCTCGGCTTCCAAAGGCAATAACACAGGCGCATCAACCACGGCTTCTTCAGTCTGTTCAACAACCGTTTCTACGGCGACAACTTCAACCGCCTGCTCGGTGGTTTCTGATTGCATTACTGGCTGTAATGGCGGCATTTCTTCAGGGGCAGTTGCCTCGATTTCCGGCACGACTGGCTCAGGCAACTTAACCTCTTCAACTTCTGGGGTTTCGCGTTTTATATAGGTTTTCTTTTTACGGACTTCAACGCTAATGGTTTTAGCGCCTGCACCGGGCAAGCTAGTCTGCTTGATTTCCATCACCTTTCGACGCTCCAAGGTAACCCGTCGCGGTGCGCTTGCCGCATCGCCTTCGGCTTTACCATGACGCTTACGCAAACTGCTAAGCAGCTGCATTTTCTCATCTTCGGTGATTACATCGTCTGGCGAACGCGCAGCCAAACCTGCTTCTTGTAACTGGGCCAATAATCGTTCCAAAGGAATTTTGACTATTTCGGCTAGCTGCCGTACTGTTTTATCGCTCATGTCCTACCCCTTTACTTTCATTCAGCAAACCAAGGCTCACGAGCCTTCATGATTAATTTTGCTGCGCGTTCTTCGTTTATTCCTGGAAATCCCAGTAAATCATCGACCGACTGTTCTGCCAAATCGTCCATTGTGATAATGCCTTGGCTTGCCAATTCAAAAGCCAATTCATCATCCATGCCTTCCATTGCCAATAAATCATCAGCTGGCTGAGGGCTATCAATTTCTTCTTCAGCGGCAATCGCACTAATCAACAAGGCGTCTTTTGCCCGGCTTCTTAATTCATTAACCAAATCTTCATCAAAGCCGTCAATATCCATCATTTCACTGACAGGTACATAGGCAATTTCTTCTACGGTATTGAAGCCCACTTCTACTAATACAGAAGCAATATCATCATCAATATCGAGTTGGTCAATAAACAATTGTTTGATTTTATTGGCTTCGGCTTCACTATTCAGTTCAGCTTTGGACGCATCAATCACGTTCAATTCCCAGCCTGTTAATTGGGTTGCTAAGCGGACATTTTGACCGCCACGACCAATTGCTTGGGAAAGGTTATCGGAATTCACCGCTAAATCCATGCTGTGCTTGTCTTCATCAACGATGATAGATTGAATTTCCGCTGGCGACATGGCGTTTATCACAAACTGCGCTTCACTGACATTCCAAAGGATAATATCAATGCGCTCGCCTGCCAGTTCGTTGGTAACCGATTGTACGCGTGAACCACGCATACCCACACAAGAACCGACGGGATCGAGCCTTGGATCGTTACTTTTCACGGCTAATTTGGCGCGCGAGCCAGGATCACGGGCGGCGCCCATGATGGAAATCATACCCTCACCTACTTCGGGCACTTCCAATCGGAATAGCGCCATCAATAATTCAGGATCGGTACGGCTAACAAATAATTGCGGGCCACGCTGTTCCAACCGCACATCTTTTAAGTAACCACGAATACGGTCACCGACGCGTACAGGCTCTCTAGGAATCATATCTTCACGGGCAATAAAGGCTTCTACATGACCACCTAAATCCATGTAAACACTGCCCTTCTCAATACGCTTGATAATACCGGTTACCAACTCACCAATTCTTGGGTAATAAGCGTCAACAATTTTTTTACGTTCCGCTTCCCGGACTTTATGGATGATAGTTTGTTTGGCATGTTGTGCGGCAATCCGACCGAATTCTACTGATTCAACTTCTTCTTCAACCACATCACCAATTTGAATATTTGGATCATCAAATCTTGCTACTTCCAGCAATACTTGTGTGGTTGGGAATTCCACATCACCCGCACAATTTTCGTTGGCATCAACCACGTCCCATTGCCTAAAGGTACTGTAATCGCCGGTTTTTCTATCAATTGAGACCCGAATTTTTACTTGGTTTGGATAGCGCTTGATAGTTGCCGCTTCTAATGCGGATTCGATTGCCTGAAATACGACATCCTTATCGATTTCCTTCTCGTTGGAAAAAACCTCTACTACCAATAAAATTTCTTTATTTGCCATTTCGATCTCCTTTTTCGATATTTTGCTGAATAAAACTATAGTCTGGAACTAAACGCGCTTTGCTCATTGCAGTAAATGGCACGAGATAAATCTGCCCTTCTTCCAAAAGGGTGACTTCCTCACCTTCAACTTTTTCAATGACACCGGTTATTTTTCGACGGCCAGCAATCGGCTTAAACAAGTTAACCAAAACCGTACTTCCTATATAGCGTTCAAATTGGCTAACTTTGAAAAATGGGCGATCAGCACCCGGTGATGAGATTTCTAACTGATAATTGCCTGGAATAGGATCTTCCACATCCAAAACACCACTGATTTGATGGCTTACTTTCGTGCAATCTTCAACAAGAATGCCTGCTTCGCTATCAATATAAACTCTTAACAGACCATTTTTCGGATGTGGATTATAGTCAATGCCGACACATTCATAACCTAAGCCTTCGACAATTGGCTCTATTAGGTTGACCAAATGTTCAGGAGCCTGTTTCATTGTTCCTCGCTTACTTTCGCACAAAAAAAAAGAGCCAATGGCTCCCTCTATAACTAACTAAAATAATGACACATTTACGGACATTACAAATAACTTTGCCCATAAAGTAAAAAACCCCATAAATGGGGTTTTTTTGTCTGGTAGCGGGGGCAGGATTTGAACCTACGACCTTCGGGTTATGAGCCCGACGAGCTACCAAGCTGCTCCACCCCGCGATTGATTTCAGCTATTATACTGAAATACTTTTTTTTATCAATCTATTTCTAAAATCATATCGTTATATTTAAATTTACTAGGTGTTGCCCAATTATGCTGCGACTTTTTTAGGGCAATTTTTAAGCAATTGACACAACGATTTTCCATCCTTGCAAACGCCGCGCTATTTAATGGCAAATGTTTTTTGATTTAATAATTTTCCGTCCGCAGCTACTGACCGCACTTGCCATTCACCTTTGGACTTACCTGCAAAGGAGCGATGGCTTGATGTCCGCCAGCGGTCTGCCGTAACCAACAAATCATAACTGGCAATCAACTTGCCATTCTGCAACCACTCATGGCGAATGGTTTGCCCGCCCATATTGCGAAGCTCATTAAAATAATACAAGGTCACAGGCTTGCTATCAGCGGTGTTAATTTTAGCAGCCGCGTCGCCATCAGGCTCTTTGCCACTTAAAGATGTAGTCAAAACCGCGCGGGCAAGATGTTTATCTGTAACCACCGTAACTGGCGTAGGCTTAACAACAGGCACATCCGCTTTCTTATGCGGCTTTACTTGTTTAACTACACTAGCCGAGGCGACTTTTTTTTCGGGATGTGCTTGGCTAGGTTTTTCAACATGACTATGCGCTTTAGCCACTACCACGGTTTTTGGCTTTACTTCCGGGATGACAGCAGCGGGCTCTTCGGCTTTGACAATATCTAAAACGGCTGCCTGCTGCGGTTTATTTTCGCTAACAACCACAGGCGGGGATGGCGGCTGAGTCTCGACAACCACCTCACTAGAAACAACCTCATCATCACCAGCACTGGCAAAATAATAGATGATGGCAATGACGACCACTAAAACAGCCACTGCGCCAATAATTCTAGGCACATGCCAAAGGGTAACCGTCTCAGCCTTAGTTGTATTAACAGCGGATTGCCCAGGATATTTAACCTTAATAACGATATTTTTTTTATCCGCCATAATCACGTCCTTTCTTATATAACGATGTCGGCATCAACCTTAGCATGTTAATTTTTTGTTATAAAGCAAATAATTCCCGCATTTTTTGGCCTGGACTTTCCGCCCGCATAAAGGCCTCACCAACCAAAAAGCTGTAAACACCATTATCTAACATCAACTGCACATCTTCCCGGCTATGAATGCCGCTTTCAGTAATAATGATGCGATCTGCGGGTATATCTGCCATTAAGGTTAACGTTGTTTGCAGCGATGTCTCAAAAGTACGCAAATTTCGGTTGTTGATACCAATCAGCGGTGTATCCAAGCGTAACGCCCGCTGCAATTCATCAGCATCATGCACTTCTACCAAGACATCCATGCCTAGCTTAGTTGCAGTGTCCGCAAGCTTTTGCATCAACGCATCATCCAATGCCGCGACTATCAACAAAATACAATCCGCCCCTAATGCCCGCGCTTCATATATTTGATACTCATCAATCATAAAATCTTTACGCAACACCGGTAACGGGCAACGCTCCCTGACCATTTGCAGATAGGCTTCAGAGCCTTGAAAAAAGCTTTTGTCCGTCAACACCGACAAACACGTCGCGCCATTCATGGCGTAATCTTGAGCAATCAGCAACGGCTTAAAATCTTCCCGAATAACCCCTTTGCTGGGCGATGCTTTCTTAATTTCCGCGATGATCGCTGGTTTCTTAGCAAGCACCTTAGCCTGCAAAGACTTATAAAAGCCACGTGGATTTTCAACGCCATCGGCAATCTCTTGCAGACTTTCAATAGGCATTGATTGCTTGCGCCTGCTGACTTCCTCAACTTTTTTATCAAGGATCACATTCAAAATATCAGGGGTATTGCTCATAAGACTCTCATTAGGAAATTTTTGAATAGGCTACCAAAGCCTCTAATTTGGCACGCGCCGAGCCATCGGCAAGCACTTGCTGGGCTTTAGCCACGCCTGCCGCCAAGGTATCGGCAAGATTAGCGGCATAAATTGCCGCACCTGCGTTTAAGGCGACAATATCCCTTGCCGGCCCTGCTTGATTATTCAACACCGACTGCATCATCGCTAAACTTGAAGCCACATCCGTCACCGCCAAGCTGGCAATATCGGCACGTTGTAGGCCAAATTGCTCAGGTGTCACCTTATAACAAAGCACTTCACCATTTTTAAGCTCGGCAACCGAAGAAGCACAAGCAATGCTGATTTCATCCAAACCATCATCGGCATTCACGACCAAAACATGCCCGCTACCGAGTTTTTTTAATACATTTGCCAAAGGCTCAAGCCATTCTTTGGCAAATACACCAATTAACTGGTTGGGCGCACCCGCCGGATTTGACAAGGGCCCCAGTAAATTGAACAGCGTCCGCACCCCCATTTCCTTACGGGCATTAATGGTAAATTTCATTGCGCCATGATGCTTAGGTGCAAACAAAAACCCGACTCCCAATTCACGCACACATTCGGAAACTTGTTGTGCCGACAATTCCAGATTAACGCCCGCCGCTTCCAACACATCCGCACTGCCACATCGGCTGGATACCGAACGGTTACCATGCTTAGCGACCTGTCCGCCTGCTGCGGCAACCACAAAAGCTGAAGTAGTGGAAATATTAAAGGTATTGGCGCCATCACCGCCTGTACCACAAGTATCGATAACATGATTGCCTTGTACCGCTACTTTGCCGGACAAATTCCGCATCACTTCCACAGCAGCGGCAATTTCTTCAACGCTTTCGCCTTTACAGCGCAAAGCAATCAAAAAACCTGCAATTTGTGCGTCAGTCGCTTCGCCAGTCATGATAGCCATCATCACCTCGCGCATTTGTTCGGCAGTCAAATCACAGCGGTTTAAGAGCAGTTGTATAGCGTGTTGAATGGACATGTATCTAGTAATGCTTTTAAGAAAAATGGACAGCTATTGTAAACGGGTTCTAGCTAACCATAAGCAAAAACCTCTGTTAAAAACCGCCCATATGCAGAAGGGATATACAGATGAAGCAAGCGGCTATTGATGCCAACACATCAAATAGGCTTGCTTATCCTAAAAATGCCAATTTATGCGTACTGGCGGCAACGGTAACGATAAAACACCGAAGCCACCGCAAACGCCATAAATTAATCGTAACTATAATGTTTACGCAGTGGTTTAACGACTTCCCAATGGCTATCTAAACCTGCAGCAAACACCACTAAATCACCTGGAACAATGCGGACAGGCTCACCACCAACTGGGGTTACCAAAATTTCGCCATCTAAAACATAGGCGGTTTCAGTTTCATCGAAATCGATTGAAAAGGTTGATACTTCTTTTTCCCAGATTGGCCATCCGGCGACACCCAATTCAAGTAAACGTTCTGGGCTTGGGTTATGTTCAATAGTAATTGTGCTCATGCTTTCCTATTATTTAAATGCTTAAGGGACGCGGATTCTACCATTTATGCCCACAAGCCGCCATTTGGCGACAGTCGCATTGAATATCTAATGTTACGCACTCAAGTTTTGTGAGACGAAAATAAATAATAATGAATCGCTATCGCGATGTTTTTTAAATCGGGTTCTCGCACCCGAAGGCGAGCTACTTTCTTTTGCGCCGCCAAAAGAAAGTAGCCAAAGAAAAGGCGGCCCGGTTACCGCTCATGTCTTGCGCTCCTCGCATTTGTCGGGGGACGGCAAAAGGGGCTTCCTGCCCCTTTGCCGCCGCGCGGCTTCCCTGCCGCGCCCCTTCGGGCTATTCCCGACAAATACTCCGGTGCTCGACGCGGCAAACGGGAGAAAGCGCGTTACTGCGTAACGTCAATTAAATAACAGAAGCTTGCCTTATCAACTGCCTCAAGACCCGCACCAAACCGCCCATAGATCTTCTATGGTAATGGTTCATGATGTCATCGACTTTATTAAAAACTTGATCGTGCATGTGGATTCTTCTTTGCATGGCATTCTCCTAAACTTAATAGATTCTCTTAATGGGAACGGTAACTACGCATTTGCCCGACCAACACACCCTGCACCTGAACTTGCTCAGGCAGATATGTCATCGCAGCCATACTGGCATTGGCGGGCAATAACAAAATTTGCCCGGCTTTCTGCTCAATGTACTTCAGTGTTGCTTCAGAATTTTCAATCAAGGCGACCACTATTTCGCCATTATCGGCGTAACTGCGTTGCTCAATTACCACCCAATCACCATCAAAAATTCCTGCTTCAATCATAGAATCGCCTTTTACCTGCAACACATAACAAGGCTTATCGGTTTTTAAGGCTTCTGGCACAACCATATAACTCAGGTTTTCCACTGCCTCAATGGGCTTACCTGCGGCGATACAACCAACAAACGGCAAAGTATTTTCGGTTAACACATCACTATTCAGCGTTGTTCCGGTAAGCCGCACGCCGCCTTGCTTGTTGCCAGTGAATGGCTCTACCAAACCAGCGTCGATTAATGCAGTGATATGCTTATACAAAGAACCACGCGAAGCCATGCCCAACGCCGCACACAACTCATCCAAACTGGGTGGATGCACAAAATTTTCGTAGTTATCACGAAGGAAATTAAAAATCTCCCGCTGCCTTCTGGTTAACGCCGCCACTTGTTGCAAACTCCTCTGCGTTTAAATTTTGTGTTAGCTTAACAAAAAATTTGCAGAAGGCAATAAAAAAGAGAACAAAAAGAGAACATGATTTTTCAAAAAATTAAAATCATTCAATTACAATAAGTTAAAAACAACCTAGTGAGATTTATCCATGGAATGCCGTATCGGTTGTGCCGCTTGTTGTATAGCGCCGTCCATTTCTTCCCCGCTTCCCCTGCATCCTTTAGGCAAGCCCGCCAATGTCCGCTGCTTGCACTTGGATGACGACAACCGCTGTACTATTTTTCTGCATCCTAGCCGACCGAAAGTCTGCCACGGCTTTCAAGCAACCGAAGACGCTTGCGGCAGTAACCGCGAAGAAGCGATGGCAATTTTATCGGCGTGGGAAGTAATGACGGGGGAGCAACCTTAGCAAAGCCAATGTTGCCATGTTATAGATTTTCTTAGCAGATTTTCCGCTGACTAGAAAAATTTATGATGCACGTTGCAAAAAAAGCAAAGTCAACACAATCATCGCCTTCACTTAGCAAACGGCTTAATTTCAAGATATTTTAAATATTCTTCATGTTGGCATTAAAAGATGACGACAGCTGCGCGTCATCATTAATCGGTTTTTTGTTTTAAACGGTTTAAGCGTTTTTTAGTCCGTTCCAGCAAGATTTTTTGGCGCTCATGCGCCCATATATCCACCGCCGTCGCTAAGGGCAATTGCTGATTGCCCAACAACTCACACAAGCCCTGACGCAAGGCAACCAACTGCACGATACGGGTATCGGCTAAATTTTTCGCCAGTAAATCGGCAAATTCTTTTTGATTATTTTGATCGAGACAAAAATTTTCATTCACCTGCCCATTTGCCTGTGCAAACAACGGCAGACTGCATAAAAGCGCGATCAACAGTGTTTTTTTTGACGCCATCACATACGTTATTGGTTTCATCTTGATGTCTAAGTTGGTTAGCAATGCCGCCGATTCTAGGGTCAGCCTACGCTATTGGCAAACATTTCCACACAACGGAAAGCCAAAACCGCCAGTAAAATTGGTCTACACTAGCGCATTTTCGGCTAGCATCGCAGCATCAACCGCTTGGCTATTTCACCCATAATTAAAACAACAACTATCTATGGTAACCCTTGCCCGCTTACTACTCTGCCTTAGCCTAACCACAACCGCCTTCGCAGACATTACCGCACCAGCACTTGCCCCAGGCTATCAAGCGCTAGGCTTTAACGCGCCCATACCTGGCAGTTACCAATTGCCCGTTCTTGGCAAAGCCGCTGATGGCGCAGTCGTTGACAGCCACAACCACGACACCAGCCTACAGCAACTCATGCGCGGCAAAGTCACGGTATTAAGCTTCATCTATACCAGTTGCAGCGATGTTAACGGCTGTCCGCTAGCAACCGCCGTGCTGCATAAAATCCACAGCCGCTTAAGCCAAGAACCGCAACTCGCCGAGCGCATCCGCCTGCTCACGCTCAGCTTCAACCCCGAACACGATACAGCGGAAGCCATGCAAAACTACGGCAGCGATTTTCAAGGCCAGCACCTTGATTGGCAATTTTTAACCACCCGATCAGAAACTGCGTTGCAACCCATACTGCAAAGTTATCGGCAAAACCTGCAAAAAATCTACGATGCCAACGGCAAATCCACAGGCACGTTCAGCCACGACCTGCGCGTTTACCTTATCGACGACCAGCAACAAATCCGCAACATCTACAGCGTCGCCTTTTTACATGCCGATACCTTAATCAGCGACTTAAAAACCTTACTGCAAACCAGCACAGAAAGCCCAGCAGACCAGTACCGCCAAGCGCTAGCCGATCGGGTCGGTAAAGCCACCGATTTACTGAAAACCATCCGCAAACCGCCACTTGGCCTGCCCGCCCTGCCCGTCCCCAAAAACAACCCGCCGACTGCCGCCAAAATTCACCTAGGCCGCAAATTGTTTTACGACCGCCGCCTATCACTCAACAACACCCAATCCTGCGCCATGTGCCATGTACCAGAACAAGGCTTCACCAACAACGAAATGGCGACCGCCGTCGGCATCGAAGGCCGTAGCGTCCGCCGCAACACCCCCAGCTTATATAACAGCGGCTATGCACAACTGTTATTTCATGATGGACGGGAAAACAGCTTGGAGCAGCAAGTCTGGGGGGCATTATTGGCGCACAACGAAATGGCCAACCCATCCATCGGCTATGTCATCGACAAACTCAAAGATTACCCCGATTACCGTGGCCTGTTTGAGCAAGCCTTCGGCAAACCCGCAGGCATGGAAAATATCGGCATGGCCTTAGCCAGCTACCAACGCGCCCTAAACTCCGGCAATTCCGCCTTCGACCGCTGGCATTACAGCAAGCAAAGCAAAGCCTTAGATGCCAAAGCGCAACGCGGCTACCAACTGTTTATCGGCAAAGCCGCTTGCGTCGCCTGTCATCACATCAACAAGCAAAACGCCCTATTCACCGACCAACAACTGCACAACACTGGCATCGGCTATGGCTCAGCCATGCAAGCCAGCGACCACCGCCAAACCGTGCAACTCGCCCCACAAGTATTTACCGAACTTTCCAAACAAACACTAGACAGCGTTTCCGAAAAGCCAAGCAACGATTTAGGCCGCTACGAAATCAGCCAAAACCCCGCCGACCGCTGGAAATACAAAACCCCCAGCCTACGCAACATCGCCCTAACCGCGCCCTATATGCACAACGGCAGCTTACGCAGCTTAAAAGACGTAGTAGCGTTTTATAACCAAGGCGGCATCGCCAACGACAACCTCGACAGCCTTATCAAACCATTAAATTTAAATGCAGAAGAAAGCGATGCGCTAGTCGCCTTTTTGCAGGCACTAACCGGAGATAATATTAACGAATTGGTTGGCGATGCTATCGCCGCGCCAATTGGGGATCAGTAAAATAGCTTGTTGATGATGGTGGGCGTCGCCTGACTCGCCCGTGTTTATTGCGTGACTGGCCCGAATTCCTCAGTCAACAGAACTCTCACCCTATCAGGAAAGGGTCACCAGGCTTGGTACTGGCGGCGAACGCCTCGGGATTTTGCCGCAATAACAGGGGATATTGTACGTTGTTTGGATTGGTAGGATGGGCTGACGTTAGGAAGCCCATCTTGGCATAGCACAGTTGATGGGCTTCCTGTCGTCAGCCCATCCTACGATTTTAAGTTTCGTAGTGCGGATAACAAGACCTGTCAGGTTTTAAAAACTTGCACTCGTCAAAACGAATTGACCGAGTACTCGCTTAAGCCGCATGTTCCTTAAGCCATTCTTTCAAAGCATCATTTATACGGGTTTGCCAACCTTTACCCGTAGCGCGGAAAGCCTCCAACACCTCCGCATCTAAACGTATGCCCGTAAAGATTTTTGGCGTTTCCACAGGCGGCCTGCCTTTAGCTTTAGGGCGAAGCATTTCTGCCGCCATTTCCGCACCGAACAACTCCGGTAAAACCTCGCTAGCGGGTCTGAAGTGTTTAAAATCTTCTTCGGTAAGTTCACGAACTTCGCCGTCGGCATCAATCAATGGTTGTCGGTTTGTCATATTTCTTTGCCTCTATTAGGTTTGCTTTCCGAAAACTAATCACTCGAATACCTTCGTTAATGGGCGTAAAACAAAGTACATGTAATCTGCCATCCAAATAACCAACCGCTACAAAACGCCGTTCAGGATAGTGTTGCCGGACATCTTCGGTAATGGTAGCCGTAGCCCAATCGAAATCTTTAGCACGATCAAAACCCAATTTTCGGGATGGATTATTCAGATTGGCTAAATGCTTATTGGGATCGAAATCAATTTTCATATTATTTATTGTATAAACAAAAATAAAACCTGACTACACAAACTAAAAAGATGAAGGACTGACCCTAGGAAGCCCATCCTACGATTTTAAAAATTGTAGGGCGCATTTATGATTGAAAACCAATAAGCGGTGCAATACGACTATCGCCTATTGCACTGACTTTGGGTTAATGTTTTTCATGATGTTCTTCATGTCCAATAATATGTTCAATTAACTCGAATAACATGTAAGACGTTAAAAAACCTTGATTTATCGTTAAAAACACAATAAACACCATTGTGAAATTTAAACTCGCATCCAGAAATTTTTTTATCATCAGTGTGGTTATTGCAACGCCCAAAATTAACGGCGTTGTGTAAAAAATTAGCTCAATCATCCAATCTTGGTGAAAAATGATGATGAGTACCTCAATCGCATAAAAAATAACAAACCCAAAAACTATTTTTTTATAGTTTTCCCACAAATAACCTAAGTTTTCAAACAGCATGTTTTCTCCTACGCGCGTTACGTTATGCTGATTTAACCATCGTGGTTTAAATCTGTCACCTCCTATAAGCCTTGGCTTGTACTCCAAACAACCCATTTAAAACCAACATACGACAACTTTAGCGGCGACCGCAGCGGGATTTTGCCGCAATTGATGCCTATTTCGATGGGCTTCCTGTCGTCAGCCCATCCTACATTATCTGGTTACCAAGCTCTGGCTTGGTAACCCAAGTCTCAGAAGCTCTAGCTTCGAGAATAACGGGAAGCTAGAGCTTCCTATCCTGCATTCCCAAGCCGGAGCTTGGGAACGAGCGGTGATCCTACGATTTTAAGCGCGTAAAAAACCTAGTTCGAATACTTGTGGCTGGAGTTTTTCCGTTAGGATTTTGTAGGCGATTTCGAAGGGGCTGAAATCCACGGGTAAGCCGTCGCCGCTGGTGTTTCTTAGTTTTAAGGCATTGCGGATTTGATACCAGCCGACATCGGGGCGGTTGAGTTTGTAGTCTTCGCGGACGCTGTACACGTCGGTTTGGGCAAAATAGGCTTGCCAGAGGCTGCGGCCTGCGTCTAACACGGCTTGGGCTTCGTTGGAAATCACCCCGCCCCGTTCGTCCTGAGCCTGTCGAAGGACATCCAAATATTGAACCATAAAATCCGATTCGAAACGGTCGGGCGCGTTGACTTCGGTTTCAGTGTAGGGGATGAAGTGGTTAACGAGTGACCATTTTTTGCCGTTCCATTCTAAATCGTTGGCGCTGGCAGTGAGATTTTTTCCGTGAAACAGCATAAAAATCAAGCAGTCATTTTTGAACTCATCTGATAAAGGCACGGCAGATTGTAAGAATTGGTCGTTATGGTTTAACCAAAAATGTTTAATCAATTGACGAACTGAAAAAATTACGGCTACTTGCCAAAAGTTTTTATCTGTTACAAAAAAACCACCAGCGCTGCAATATCCAGAAGACAATATTGCAGTGCCTTGATTTGCGTGTTGTATATCATTACCAAAACAAATCATTGAACCAATTGCACCATCCGCCCATTTATCTCCCCTCACATCTTTTGTACTGGTTGTTGGTGTAATAGCATTTTTAAGCGGTAAGGCATCCTGCTTATTCGAGCGTGGACGCACTATCCAATCACTTAAAAAGTTTTTGTTCGGCACGTTGTAAAACTTTTTTTCACCAATAGCGTGAACTCTCTTATCTAAAACTTCGGTGCTAATTTCTACAATCGGTGTTTTTAACTTAGCGTTTTGATTGGTTTTCCAACACAAAAAGCCAATCGGAAAATCACCTTTTAAGCCATCAAAAGCTTTGCTATGAACTACGAAGCCGCCTAAATACTGTGCGTTCCATATCTGTCTAAATTTCTCAAAGTTTGGCGCATTGATATATTTCAATGTGCTAAACATGGCTAATGTTGCATTTGGGATTTCCTTAGCAATTCTAGCCATAAACTGAACAAACAATTCTCGCGCCGCGTAACCGTAATCTTCATTGTTCATTAACAAACCAATTTTTGTGGCTGCTACGTCAGTTTTGCCTTCCTTACCTAAAGAATTAGGTGCCTCCGCATACGGCGGATTAATTAACACCAAAATATTCTTACCTTCCGCTATCGCCTTACGCAAACCTTCGGGGATTTTGTTGCTCAGGCTGTAATCAATCTTGCCGTCGTCGGTAATGTCATCATTCAAATAATCGTATTGGAAGCGCTGGGCGGCGACGCAGGTTTTGGTGGCTTTCATCACGTCCACATCGGCCTGATCCAAGGTGCTCATGTAGATGTTGCGCGGGTTGCTGTGTTTGACTTCCAAGTTGCCGACACCGCAGCACATGTCCCAAACGATGTAGTTTTTTTGCCAGTTTTTGCCTAAGGTTTCAGCGAGTTTGTCGTAGGCTTTATCGACCACGGCGAGCGGCGTGTAGTACGCGCCTTTAAAGCTACGTTCGTCCAGCGGGATTAAGCTGTCGCGGCGTTCCAGCAGGTAATCGCGGTATTCGGCTTGCGGCGGTTTGTGGTAAATCGCCCAAAATTGGCGGTAGCCTTCTTTATTGCCGAGTTCGTAAATTTTGCCGCCCAAGCTGAACACGGGGGCGTTGTTTTTGTGCAGCAGTTCGGCGGGCAGCTTGGCGTGGGTGGAGACGGTGCCGTCGTGCATGATGTCGGCGAAAAACAGCAGGGCGTAGTGTTCTTCTGTTACGCCGACAATTTCACGGCCTATCATGTTCACCCATTTGTCGAACACTTGTTTGAGGTTGTCGGGGGTGATTTGGGTGCGGATGATGTCGCCGGATTTAATCGCGGCTTTAACGGTGCTGATGAATTCGTCTTCGTGCGTGGCGATGCGGAAGGAAACAAAGTGCGTGCCGATGTGCGCGGAGACTTCGTCCAAGGCTTCTTTGGGATATTGGCTGGCGGATTTGCCCCATTTGACGGTTTTTTTATCGAGGAAGGGCAACACGTCGGCGGTTTTCATAATCGCGGCTTTTTCGGTGTCGATGACAGCCAGAAACGGCGGCACGTCTTCGCCTTTGTTGCGCGCGTCTTGCACGTAATGCAGCAGCTGGGTGAACATGGCGTAACTGGAGTTTTTGGCGGTGTCTTTGGCTTCAAACCAGATTTCTTTGGTGCGGATGTCGATTAAGTCTTTGCTGTAACTTTTTAAACCCAGGGCTTTGATGTAAATGTCTTTTACATCTTCTTCGCTGCGGGCTTGTTTGAGTTTGTCGTGGAGGCTGGGGGTCATTTGGGCTTGGGTTTGGTGCGGTTTATGGTGTGGTCGAGGCATTCACTTCGCCTTGTGATGACTTTTATGACCGATAAGGATTAATAATCGTCAGACTGTGTTCAATAACTTGCCCATGTTGCATGTCTTCGGAATAGAGCGCCTGACAATTGGCTTCCAACGCACTGGCTAAAATTAAGCTGTCCCAATAAGAAAAGCCATATTTTAATTTGAGTTTATGGGCGAGGTATAAGGTTGGTATTTGAATAATTTGTACGCTGCAAACTTCAATGATGACTTCAATATTGTCTTGAATAAGGTTGTCCGCAATTTTGTTTTTAAGCATCACACTGTAATACTCATTCAAAACTTGAGTGCTGCTGACCAAAACGGGTAGGCTTTCCAAGAGCTTTAATGCGCTTGCTGATTTACTGCTATCTGTATTGGTATGGGCATAAACCCAAATATTGGTATCTATAAAGCAATTACCTTTCATGTAGGCTTTCCCGCGTGGGCATGTCTAAATCATCGACAGCAAAACGGTGGGCATAAAGCTTTCTGGCAATTGTTGGTTTTGGCGTAGGATTGTCACGCAACACGATAACAGTGAACGCCTCCCCTGTTGGAATGGGTAAGTCGGACAACACGACATGATGCGAATTATCCATTATCAATTCTTGGGTCATAACTACTTGCATGGTTTTGTCCTTTGGCTTGGTTTTACTCGTTCCCAAGCTCAAGCTTGGGGACTAGCGTAATATTTTTTGGAGTCCAAAACATGTTTTGGACTCCTCGTAAAATTTTAAAAACACGCCTTCATCGCCACACCAATATCCGTCGGTGAGCTAACCACTTCAATCCCCGCCGCTTTCAAAGCGGCAATTTTACCCGCCGCTGTACCTTTACCGCCTGTGACGATTGCGCCTGCATGACCCATGCGTTTGCCTGCTGGCGCAGTTTGTCCGGCGATATAGGCTACGACAGGTTTGGTGACATGGGCTTTGATGTAGTCTGCTGCGTCTTCTTCTTCTTCGCCGCCGCCGATTTCGCCGACCATGACGATACCTTTGGTTTGGTCATCAGCTTGGAAGCGGCTGAGGACATCGACGAAGTTCATACCATGCACTGGATCGCCGCCAATGCCGACGCAGGTGCTTTGGCCTAAGCCTTGGGCGGTGGTTTGGTGAACGGACTCGTAAGTCAATGTGCCGGAACGCGAGACGATGCCTATCGAGCCGGGCAAGTGGATTTTTGCAGGCATGATGCCGATTTTGCATTCGCCGGGGGTGATGATGCCGGGGCAGTTGGGGCCTATCAGCAACGCGCCTGTGCCTGCCATTGCCGCTTTCACGCGCAGCATTTGCAGGATGGGGATGCCTTCGGTGATGCAGACAATGAGTTTGATACCTGCATCAACTGCTTCCAAGATGGCGTCGGCGGCGTAGAACGGTGGCACATAGATGACGCTGGCGGTTGCACCCGTGCTGTCTACTGCCGCTTGTACGGTGTTGAACACAGGCAAACCCAAATGGCTTTCACCGCCCCGTTCGGGAGTTACGCCGCCGACCAGTTGCGTGCCGTAATCTAAAGCTTGTTGGGAATGGAAAGTGCCTTGTTTGCCTGTGAAACCTTGGCAGATAACTTTGGTGGTTTTGTCGATTAAGATGCTCATGTTATGCCTTTGCTGCGAGTAAGTGGCGTGTGTGGGAATAAAAAAACATGTTTTTTTACTCCTTTGCTAAAGCGACAACTTGCTCTGCCGCGTGCGCCAAATCATCGGCGGCGTATAAATTCAGTCCGGTGTCTTTTAATAAGGCTTTGCCTTCTTCAACATTGGTGCCTTCCAAACGCACAACCACAGGAACGGCGACATGGATTTGTTTAATGGCCTCCAAAATGCCTTGGGCGATCACGTCGCATTTGACGATGCCGCCGAAGATATTCACCAACACCGCTTTAACGTTGCCATCCGCCAAAATCAGTTTGAAGGCTTCGCAGACTTTTTCCACGGTTGTGCCGCCACCGACATCCAAGAAATTGGCAGGTAAACCGCCTTTCAGTTTGACCAAGTCCATGGTCGCCATCGCCAAACCTGCGCCATTGACCATGCAGCCGATATTGCCGTCTAAGGTGATGTAATTCAGGCCAAATTGTTGGGCTTCGTTTTCTTTATCGTCTTCTTGCGCGGGGTCTTTCATCGCCAAAATATCGGGGTGTAAGGCGATGGCATTGTCGTCAAAATTGATTTTGGCATCCAAAGCCATCAGCTCGCCGCTGTCGGTTTCTATCAGCGGGTTGATTTCAATCTGGCTGGCATCTTTGGCTAAAAATAAGTTGTACATGCCGTGCATGATGGTCGCCAAGGCTTTGTGCTGTGTGCCGTGCAAGCCCAAGGCGTAGGCGACATTGCGGCATTGGTAGCCCTGTAAACCTGCCGCAGGATGCACGGGGATGGTGAGGATTTTTTCTGGGGTTTCATGGGCGACGGTTTCAATGTCCATGCCGCCTGCCGCTGAGGCGATGAAAATCAGCCGCTCGCTACCGCGATCCAACACTAGGCTTAAATACAACTCGCGTTTGATCGGGTAGGTTTTCTCGACTAGCACCGCGTCTATCGGCAAACCTAAGCCATCGGTTTGTTGGGTGACTAAGCGTTTGCCGAGCAAATCCGCCGTAAATTCTGTAACTTCCGTAATCGATTTTGCTAATTTGACACCGCCCGCTTTGCCACGACCGCCTGCATGGACTTGCGCTTTGACCACCCAAGCTGCGCCATCCAAATCTATAGCAATGGTTTTCGCCTGCTCAGCTAGCGTAGCCTGTCCGCCATCGGGAACAGGAATCTGGAATTGCCGGAACAATTGCTTGGCTTGATATTCATGGATGTTCATTTAAAGCTCCTAGTTGACCGAGATGCGGTGCGGTGTTTTCTTAAGTGTTCACTTCAATGCTATGATTGCCATACTGTTAAAATTCTAGCGACGTGCTAACGCAATACTATTTTTAATGCCCATGTCCCCCAACAATAAAGAGACCATTTTCCCTTGCCCGTTTTCGCCAAGTTACGGCATTCCTGAAGACCAAGCGTGGTCGTTATTAAAAATTTTTTTAACGTACCGCTTTATATTGGCCTGTCTTTTTATTTCCATGCTTTACGGCCTGATTGATTCTAGCGCCTTAGATTTCACTTTTAACCAAATTTACATTTATAGCAGCCAATCTTATCTGCTACTAACCATTTTTTCAGGAATCTTGGTAATTTGGCGGTTTGCCCCTTATGCCTGGCACAGCCAATTACTCATTCTTACCGATATTATTATCCTTACCCTGTTGATGCACGCTTGCGGCGGCGTTAAAAGTGGCATCGGCATTTTAATTGCGGTGTCTATTGCCTCTAGCGGGCTATTGATTGGCGGGCGTTGCGCGATGCTGTTTGCGGCCTTAGCCAGCCTCGCGGTACTGGTTGAGCAACTGCTATTTTTTGAGCTTCATGGTTCAGCAACCAGCTCCTACACTTACGCGGGTATGCTCGGTGCGGTTTATCTGACGATTGCTTTTTTAAGCCACTTTTTTGCCCAACGCACCGAACAGGCATTTAAAATTAGCCAACAGCAATCCAAAACCATCCTTAAGCTGGAAGATTTAAACCAGTACATTATCCAGCATTTACGATCTGGGATAATCATCACCGATGAAAAACAAAACATCCAATTGCTTAATGAAGCGGCAATGCGGCTGTCTTATCTGACAGTAGATCCAAGCAACTTAAGCGACATATCCATCAACCTGTCCGAAGCCTTCCACGCTTGGTTAATTGGCAAAAACCAAGATGCCATGCGCGTTGAAATGCCCAACCAAGGCCGTATTTATTGCCGCTTTACGGCCTTGCCAACCCATCATGAAATGCTGTACATGATAATCATTGAAGACACGGGGCTTTATAAACAGCGTTTGCAACAAAGTAAATTAGCCTCTTTAGGTCGACTTGCCGCCAGTATTGCCCATGAAATCCGCAATCCGTTAAGCGCTATCAGCCACGCCCAACAATTGCTCTCAGAAAGTCCGCAATTAACCGCGCAAGACCAACGTTTAACGACTATTATTCATACTCATTGCCATCGGGTTAACCGCATCATTGAAGATATTTTACTGCTCTCCAGACGTTCAGATTCAAGGCGGGAAACGCTGTTACTGCAATTGTGGATGGTGAATTATCTTGAAGATTTTATTGAAGAACATCGTTTAACCGCAGATACCTTTACGTTAACGCAAGCAAGCGACCCCATTTACATCAATATGGACACCGGGCATTTAAAACAAATTTTGGATAATTTATGCCTGAATGCCATCCGTTATGGTAAGCCTGATAGCACACCCATCATCATCCGCAGCGTTAAAAACGAAAATACGCCGATTATTGAAGTTATTGATAATGGTGATGCTATCAGCGAAGAAACCAGTAAACATTTGTTTGAACCTTTTTTTACCACCTCCCCTTCTGGCACGGGTTTAGGGCTTTATATCTCTAAAGAACTGGCTGAATTAAACCAAGCCAATTTGCTCTATTACCTTACTGAAAACAACCACAACTGTTTTCAACTTCGCCTATTAGATGCTGCAAAAAATTTGATTGAAATATGAAAAGACCCCTCGCTTTAATTGTTGACGATGAACCCGACATCAGTGCCTTATTAGAAATCACCTTAAATCAAATGTCGGTGGATACTTACTGCGCCCATAACGTCACCGCCGCCAAAAAACTGCTTAACGAAAACCAATTTGATCTCTGCCTTACCGATATGCACCTGCCCGACGGCTTTGGTTTGGAATTGGTTGATTTGGTGCAAACACTGGACAAGCCCTTCCCTATCGCGGTGATTACTGCCCACGGTAATATGGACACCGCCATTTTGGCGATGAAAAAAGGCGCGTTTGATTTTATCTCCAAGCCTGTGGATTTATCGTTGCTAAGGCAGTTGGTCAAGAACACCATTAGCTTGACTGACACCAATAGCGAAGGCAAAGAACGGCGCATGCGCCATATTTTGCTGGGTGATTCTAAAATCATGCGCGAGATACGTTCCAAAATCGGCAAATTGGCACGCAGCCAAGCACCTGTGTATATCAGCGGCGAATCCGGTTCTGGTAAAGAATTGGTGGCAAGGTTGATTCATCAACAAAGCTCGCGCGCAGACAATCCATTTGTTGCCATCAATTGCGGGGCAATTCCGCATGAACTCATGGAAAGTGAGTTTTTTGGCCATAAAAAAGGCAGTTTTACTGGCGCTATCAGCGACAAAAAAGGCCTTTTTCAAGCGGCGGAAGGCGGCACTTTGTTTTTGGATGAAGTCGCAGATTTGCCAGCACCCTTGCAAGTGAAATTATTACGCGCCATTCAAGAGAAAAAAATCCGTGCCGTTGGTGACCACCAAGAAATTGCTGTAAATATCAGGCTGTTAAGCGCAACCCATCGGGATTTGGCAAAAATGGTGCAGCAAGGCAGTTTTCGGCAAGATTTGTACTATCGGATTAACGTTATCGACCTGCATATTCCACCACTGCGGGAACGTGGTGAGGATATTGCCGTGCTGACTGAAAATATCTTAGATAGGCTGACAAAAAGTAATGGCTTGCCAAAAACCCGTTTATCCAACACGGCCTTTTCGGCGTTACAGCAATATGATTTTCCGGGCAATGTCCGCGAGTTGGAAAATATCCTTGAACGCGCACTGGCTATGTATGATGGCATTATCATTGAAACAGATGATTTGAGCTTACCATCAGCCATAGCAACGGCTAATAATAATGACCCTGCGGATTACGATCCAGCAATGGGAAGCTTGGAAGACTTTTTGGAAGAGATTGAAAGAAAAGCCATTGTTGTGGCTTTAGAGGAAAACAAATGGAATAAAACCGCGGCGGCTAAACAGCTAGGCCTAACTTTTCGCTCTTTCCGATACCGCTTGAAAAAACTGAATTTAGAAAATTAGGCCGTCTGCGTTATTAGGCTTGATACTTTGCTAAATTTTCCAGCTGGGCAACGGCATCCTTAATCAAGGCTTCTGTTGGCGCATCCAGTTCAGTGTTTTTATAAACTTTAGGCAACAGGCCTTCGGTAACTAAGGCTTCTTTTATCCAGCGTTTCATAAATCGGTAATTGTTGGCTACCGCTGCCACTTCGCCAGTATTCGGGTCGCGGAGACCAGACTTGGCGGCAGTGGCGATAACCGTTGGTTTTATGACTGCTTTTTTGCTAGCTGGCTGACGAGGTTTAGGTGCCGCTGGGGCAATGACGGCGGCGGTTTCTACAACGGCTGCAATCACTGGTTCAGGTTTTGGTTCTGGAGTTACTGAAGCCTCAACAACTTCTGGTTTTTCTACGATGGTTTCTGCAACTGGCGTAACAGTTGTAATGGCTTTCTGGTTTTCATTAACAATATTGTAGACAACATAGGCAACAAAAATTGTTGTCAAAATAAATAATACTTCTGTCATATCCACCCCTTAATGTTTTTAATTTTTATTATTTTCATAATCTCAAAAAGACCTTGAAATTAGTTACACATTGGCGAATATACCAGAAGCATTCTATTTAGGTAAATTATAACTGCCTAAAAATCCTAAACTTAGCACCGTCCTAAACAATTTTCCGTATCAAAAAGGAATATCGTCAACTTTTTCTGCGGCTTTATCAATGGCATCATGCGCTGTATTGCCCACCCCCGGTACAACTGAGACCACAGCAGCGCCTACGCGCATCGGCACACTCGCCACTTTAGTCAAAACACAACCTTGCGCTGCAATAGTAGCTATTGCCAATAAAACCACTTTAACGGCTTTCATACTGCCTCTTCCATTGTAATTATTGGTTTATAACACATCCAAAATAGCACGTTTAACCGCATCTAAATCGGCTTCAATAGTCACAGGTTGGGTATCGGCACATTGTTTCATGGCAATTTCGGGATCTTTAATACCGTTGCCTGTTAATGTGCAAACAATGGTGCTGCCTTCTGGGATTTTTCCGGTGCTGATGTCGTGCAAAGCACCTGCCAATGATGTCGCCGATGCGGGTTCACAAAACACGCCTTCGTATTGCGATAACATTTTTTGTGCTGCCAAAATTTGTTCATCGCTAAATTTATCAAACCAACCGCCAGATTCTTTCTGTACTGCCCACGCTAAATCCCACGATTGTGGGTTGCCGATGCGGATAGCAGTCGCTAAGGTTTCTGGATTTTCTATAGCATGTCCGGCAACAAATGGTGCAGCGCCTGCTGCCTGATAACCACACATGACTGGACGGTTACCGCAAACCCGTTCGGTCGCGTATTCTTTATAACCTTTCCAATAAGCAGTGATGTTGCCCGCATTGCCAACTGGCAAGCAATGGAAATCCGGCGCAAAACCCAATTCGTCAACAATTTCAAAGGCAGCGGTTTTTTGGCCTTCAATACGGAATGGGTTGATGGAGTTAACAATCGTGACTGGCGCAAGCTCGGCTACTTCTTTCACTAAGGCCATGCCTTTATCGAAATTGCCATTGATTTGGATAATTTTGGCATCGTACATTAAAGTTTGCGCCAATTTGCCCAAGGCAATTTTGCCTTCAGGAATCAACACAAAGGCTTTAATACCTGCACGTACCGCGTAAGCAGCAGCAGCGGCTGAAGTATTGCCTGTCGATGCACAGATAATCGCTTGGCTGCCCGCTTCCACCGCTTTGGTGACAGCCATGGTCATACCACGGTCTTTAAAAGAACCGGTAGGATTCAAGCCTTCAAATTTCACATAAATAGTGACATCTTTACCGATTAATCTTGGAATGTTTTGCAGTTGGATTAACGGCGTATTGCCTTCGCCCAAACTGATAATGCGGGTGTCTGCACTAACTGGCAGACGTGAGCGGTAGCGTTCAATCAGGCCTGTGTAACGTGTATTTTTGCTCATTGGAGAGTTATCCCAAAGTTTCTAATCGGATGCGGCTGATTTTTCCGCTCACGGTGGATAGGGCGGCAATTTCAGCGAGTGCCGCGTTCATTTCTTGCTCTAAGGTGATTTGTGTCAACAAAATAATTGGCACAGCGGTTTCACCTTTTAAAGGTTCTTTTTGGATGATGGCTTCAATGCTGATGTTGTGGCTCGCCAAAATGCGGGTGACATCTGCCAGCACGCCCGGCTTGTCTTCAGCATTCAGACGTAAATAGTAAGCGGTTTTAATGCGCTCTGCCGCCAGCACCGGAATATCTGCCAAGGCATCCGCTTGGAAGGCCAAATGCGGTACGCGATTTTCAGGATCAGACGTCAATGCCCGTACCACGTCGATAACATCGGCAACTACGGCAGAGGCAGTCGGTTCTGCACCAGCGCCAGCACCGTAATACAAGCTTGGGCCAACCGCATCGCCTTTTACCAATACCGCGTTCATAACGCCGTTGACATTAGCAATCAACCTGCGTTCTGGAATTAATGTGGGGTGTACCCGCAATTCAATGCCTTCTGCGGTTTTACGCGCGATACCCAAATGCTTAATGCGATAACCCAGTTGCTCGGCGTATTCAACATCGGTGCGGGTAATCTGGGTGATGCCTTCGGTATAGACTTTTTCAAACTGCAATGGAATGCCAAAAGCGATAGATGCCAAGATGGTCAATTTGTGGGCCGCATCTATGCCTTCAACGTCGAAAGTCGGATCGGCTTCGGCGTAACCTAAGGCTTGGGCTTCTGCTAATACATCGGCAAAATCGCGGCCTTTGTCGCGCATTTCGGTAAGGATAAAATTGCCTGTGCCGTTGATAATTCCTGCCAACCATTGGATTTGGTTGCCGCTTAAGCCTTCACGAATAGCTTTGATAATGGGAATACCGCCTGCAACTGCCGCTTCAAAAGCGACGATTACGCCTTTTTCACTGGCTTTGGCAAAAATTTCATTGCCATGTAAGGCAATTAAAGATTTGTTGGCGGTGACCACATGTTTGCCATTAGCAATCGCGGTCAGCACCATGTCTTTTACTGCACCAGCGCCACCGATTAATTCCAAAACAATATCGATTTCTGGATCATTAATGATGTCCATAGGATCATTGGTGAGGGTAATGCCTTCGGTATTGCAAATGCGTGGTTTGGCTAAATCTTTTGCCGACGCACGGGTAATGACTATATCCCGACCAGCCCTACGGGCAATTTCAGCCGCATTGCGCGTCAACACATTGACCGTACCGCCACCGACAGTACCTAAACCTAATATGCCCACTTTTATTGGTTTCAAAGCAAACTCCAGCTAAAAATAATATTTTTTGGTATGCAAGCCGACATGTTATTGGCCTTGCTTTTCGTCTTTTTTCATCATGGCGCGGATGCCACGAATGGCTTGGCGGGTGCGATGTTCGTTTTCAATCAAGCCAAAACGCACATGGTCATCACCGTATTGACCGAAGCCAATACCTGGGGCAACCGCCACTTTTGCTTCCAACAACAGTTTTTTAGAAAACTCCAACGATCCCATTTCCAGATACGGCTCAGGAATTTTCGCCCAGACAAACATGGTCGCCTTGGGTTTTTCAACAGGCCAGCCGATAGAATTCAGGCCTTCACACAAAACATCACGGCGTTTGCAATACATGTCGGCAATTTCGGCAACGCAATCTTGCGGGCCTTCCAGCGCAGCAATCGCGGCAATTTGTATGGGTGTAAACGTACCGTAATCCAAATACGATTTGATCCGCGCCAACGCCGACACCAATTCTTTGTTGCCGCACATAAAGCCAACCCGCCAGCCCGGCATATTGTAACTTTTGGACATGGAGAAAAATTCTACAGCAATATCCTTTGCGCCTTCCACTTGCAGGATAGACGGGGCTTTGTAGCCATCAAAAACAATATCGACGTAAGCAATATCATGCACCACCCAAATGCTATGTTCTTTTGCCAAGGCGATGATTTTTTCAAAGAAATCCAATTCCACACATTGGCTGGTAGGGTTGCCAGGGAAATTGAGGATCAACATTTTCGGCTTAGGCCACGATTCCACGATGGCTTTACGCAGCTCTTCAAAAAAATCCACACCCGGAATTAATGGTACATGGCGCAAATCAGCGCCCGCAATCACCACGCCATACGGATGGATGGGATAAGCAGGATTCGGTACCAGCACTACGTCCCCAGGCCCTAAGGTGGCTAAAGCCAAATGAGCTAAACCTTCTTTTGAGCCGATAGTGACTATGGCTTCCGATTCCATATCCAAATCGACATCGTAACGGGTTTTATACCAATTACAGATCGCCCGTCTTAGCCGGGGAATGCCTTTCGACATGGAATAACGATGGGTATCTTCGCGCAAGGTCGCTTCAACCATTTTATCGACAATATGCTTTGGCGTAGGCTGATCGGGATTGCCCATACCAAAATCAATAATGTCTTCCCCCGCCGCCCGTGCTTTGGCTTTTAGTTCATTAACAATATTAAAAACGTAAGGTGGTAAACGACTTATTCGGTGAAATTGTTCCATTAACAGCTCTTAGCCAATCAATCTATGGGGGGAATTAAAAAAACTGTTTAAGGTACTGTTGGAAAAAAAATATGTCAAATATTAACGCTTCCCGCAAATACCGAAATCATCTAATCAAACCACGCTTTACTGCCTTTATTGTTGGTTGACAGTAGCATAGGCAGTATTTTCAGCAATCAAAGCCAATAAAATAAATTTACTTAGACACAGTTAACGGGCGAAGGCAGCATCGGCGATTGCCGAAAAGCTATCAACATCCTCAACCGCCGCTGCCGCACGCCGAATCAACTCCAAATTGCTGGACAAATCCATCATGCCACCTATCGACAACGTCATCAGCATTGCTTCAAACGGGTAAGCCAGATGCAGCCGATAGCGTTGCCATAAATGCTCAAAATCAACAACAACATCTTGCTGCTGTAAAACATGCCGATAGGTTTCTAGCAATTGCCGCTCATGGAGGCGACGGGTTTCTGGGCTAACTGCCGTCGCCAAAAAATACGCTATATCACTAATACCTTCACCGCTACGAACCAATTGCCAATCCAAAAATCCGGGCTGGTTTTGTTGCCAAAACAAATTGCCGGGATGGCAATCATGATGCACCAAGGTTTGAATACCTTGGCCCATAAACGCCATCACCCGATTGCGTTGCTGTGCATAGCGTATAGCCAATTTCTGCAAAGGCTTGGCTATCAACTGCCCTGCCCGTTGTAAACCGCGTTTCATCAATGGCTCAGCCAATATTGAACCCAAATGCTGCTCAGCTTTCAGGCCACTGCCAGCTAACCAACGATAACCCGGATTATCATCTAGTTTCCCCCAAAATTGCCCATGGAAACGCGCCAACTGCTCCACTACCAGCGCAGCTTGCGACAAACTTAAAACATCACTGGAATGCCCAGGAATGCCGCCGGACGCTTCAATATCCGCTAAAACCAAAGTGGAACCTTTAATAAAGTGGCTTTGAGCGGCAAGCACCGTTGGCAAAGCTAACGGCACTGTTGCTGCGATATGTTTATAAAACAACACTTCCTTATGCAACAATTGCGGCAAAGCGGTAATCAGCCGCGCCCGCCAATTTAATGACGGCAACTTCACAAACCATTGTCGTGGAATATGTTCAGGGGCATTGTGGCTAACAGCAACACGGACACGGGTTGTCGTGCCGACATCAACATCCGTTATTGCAACTTTTTTACTTGATAGCCAAGGCCTTGCTTGTTAACAACGGCCTGCGCCCACGCCGTCGTCAACGCTTTTGGCTGGCTGGCAATAATGATAGGCATGATAAGTTACCGAAATCTAAACGTGACTATGTCGTAAACCATTAGCTTCAGAGGCAATCAACAGCCATTTTTGTTCCCGGCTTAGGCTTTTTATGGCTATTTCGCGTTTGCTGGCGGTACTACGATTGTGGCCTGATTCCACATACAACAGCGTTTTTGGCTGCCTGCCGCGAAAATACTTAGCGCCTTTTTGCTGCTGATGCTGCTCAAAGCGTCTGGACACTGCTGTAGTGATGCCTGTATAAAGCGAGTTATCCGAACACAAAATGATATAAACACACCAATTCATAGTGAGATTAACAAGGGGTTGTAAAACATGACTGAGCCAACGGAACAACAACTTATAGAGAAACCGATGCTAGGCTGGCGTGAGTGGGCGGCCTTACCGGAATTGAATATCAGCCAAATAAAAGCCAAAGTTGATACTGGTGCACGCTCTTCCGCTTTACACGCATTTGCGATTGACCCATACAAAAAAGGCAAACAAGCGTGGGTAATGTTTGCCTTGCATCCTATCCAAAAAGAATCCGATACCGTTATTGAATGCCATGCCGCAGTAAAAGACCGCCGTATTGTCTCAGATTCTGGCGGTCATAAACAACGCCGCTACGTGATAGAAACCCCGTTAATCCTTGGCGCGCACACCATTAATGCAGAAATAACCCTCACCAACCGTGACAGCATGTTGTTTCGGATGTTGATCGGGCGCACCGCCATGACCGACCGTTTTTTGATTAACGCCCAGGCATCTTATATACAAGGTAAGCCGCTGGTATCGGTTTAAAGCATTTGTCCACGAACGGCACGAAAAGACACGAAAAACAGCGTAAAAATAAGGAATCAAAAAACAGGTTTTATTTTCGTAGGGGCGAGCGGCTGCTCGCCTTGTCGCGTCAGGATTTGCTTCGGATTATTAAAAAGGCGGACAGCCGTCCGCCCCTACAGAGGTAGAATTATTAGGATGTGCCGACGCATCAATCGCGCAAGAACTCGAAAGATGCGCTTCGTACCTCAGCACATCCTATACATCAGCAACAGCCTAAATCAATTTCTACCCCATTATGTTCGTGCTTTTTCGTGCCGTTCGTGGACAAAATTATTAAAAAACCAAACTTACAGCGCCGTTACCTAAATACAACAACTTTGTGTTTAATCCTGTAGCCTTAGGCTGATATTTCTGGATAATCCTCTCAATTTCGACACCTGCACAAAACTTATGAATACGCTGCTGAAAAACGCTATCTGGATACTCGTGGCAATACTTGGCGCTGCTGCGGTTGGTGGCATTGCCATCAATCGCGGGGAAAGCATCAACTCGCTGTGGTTTGTGGTCGCCGCATTGTGCGTGTATTCCTTGGCTTACCGATTTTATGCCGCGTGGATTGCCGCGACGGTATTAACGGTTGACGCCACACGGGCAACACCTGCCGAACGCCTTGAAAACGGACATGATTTTGCCCCGACCAACCGCTGGATAGTCTTCGGTCACCATTTTGCAGCCATCGCCGGGCCTGGGCCTTTGGTTGGCCCAACCTTAGCCGCACAATTTGGCTACTTGCCGGGGACTTTGTGGATATTGATTGGCTCGGTGTTAGGCGGCTGCGTACAAGACATGTCCATCCTATTTTTCTCCACCCGCCGCAATGGTCGTAGCATCGGGCAAATGGCGCGTGATGAATTAGGGCCTTTAGGCGGCACAGCGGCGTTAATCGGCACGTTTGCCATCATGATAATTTTGATTGCGGTGCTAAGCCTGATCGTAGTCAACGCTATGAAACACAGCCCTTGGGCCACCTTCACCGTTTCCGCTACCATTCCTATCGCCATGTTTATTGGCATCTACATGCGTTACTTACGCCCTGGACAAGTAATGGAGGCTTCAGCCATCGGTGTCGCCTTGTTATTGCTATCAGTGGTCGCAGGTGGTTGGGTTGACCATAACGAAATGCTGCGCGGCTGGTTTGACCATGATGGCTTAACGCTTGCGTGGGGCATCATGTTATATGGTTTGGCAGCGGCAACCTTGCCAGTTTGGTTGCTGTTAGCACCGCGAGATTACCTGTCCACTTACATGAAACTTGGCACAATTACCTTATTGGCAGTCGCCATCGTCATCCTGCAACCCAGCGTAAAAATGCCTGCGGTAACGCAATTTATTGACGGCACAGGCCCTATTTTTGGCGGCAAATTGTTCCCGTTTGTGTTCATCACCATTGCTTGCGGGGCTATCTCTGGCTTCCATGCGTTGATTGCTTCTGGCACTACGCCGAAATTATTAGCCAATGAACGCGACATCCGCATGATTGGTTATGGCGGCATGGCCTTAGAATCCATGGTTGCCATCATGGCGATGGTGGCAGCGACGGTATTAGATCCCGGCGTATTCTTCGCCATCAATAGCCCGGCAGGCATCGTCGGCAAAGAAGCGATTGATGCTGTGACAAAAATTTCTGGCTGGGGATTTCCGGTGACTGTCGAGCAAATGCGCTTATTGGCAGAACAAATGGGCGAAACCACGTTGTTTGCCCGAACTGGCGGCGCGCCATCACTGGCGGTTGGTATGGCGAGCATCTTCGGCAGTGCCTTTGGCAATAGCTTGTTGGCGTTGTGGTATCACTTTGCCATTATGTTTGAAGCGATTTTTATCCTTACCACGCTAGACGCGGGCACGCGCGTAGGCCGCTTTATGTTGCAAGACATGCTCGGCAATATCTGGCCGAAAATGGCAGAAACCTCTTGGCTGCCGTCAATGTTGCTCAGCAGCTGTTTGGTAGTTGCTGGCTGGGGGTATTTTTTGTACATCGGCGTGATCGATCCGAATGGCGGGGTGAATATCCTCTGGCCTTTATTTGGCATGGCTAACCAAATGTTGGCGGCGATTGCCTTGTGTGTAGGCACAGGCATTTTGGTGAAATCCGATAAAATCCGTTATGTCGGCGTAACCGCCCTGCCGTTATTGTGGTTAATTATTGTCACCACTACGGCAGCGTGGCAAAAACTCACCAGCCGCGATTTGCGTATTGGCTTTATGGCTGCCGCCGAAGATTTACAAGCAAAATTGGCATCCGGCGCATTGCCCACAGAAAAAGCCACCGTAGCACCACAACTGATTTTCAACCTGCATTTAGACGCGCTGTTAACGCTGTTTTTTATCGGCATTTTGTGGTTAATCGTGTTTGACATGCTACGCGTTTGCGTACGCTATCTAAACGGTCACCCAGTGCTGCCGCTAACAGAAACCCCGCATAGCTCTAGCCGTTTGGTTGAAGATTGGGTGCGTGACTAATGCTTGCTAAACTTACAACCCTATGGCAAGGTTTACGGCAGTTATCGGGCGATGATGCCTATGAACGTTATTTACATCATTACGCCCAGCATCATGCCGACAGTGGTGAAGCACCGTTAACCAAAGCGGCTTTTTTCAAGCAATGGCAAGATAAAAAATGGCAAGGCATAAACCGCTGTTGCTAAATGCCTATTTTAGAGAGACTTTATGGACATCAAATACATCGCATTAACTACCACAGCATTTTTGGCGATGTTAATTGCCGCACCCTCATTCGCTGGCGGACAAATTTTTAAATGCAAAACCGACCAAGGCATGAAATATCAAAAATCTCCTTGTGCGGAAAGCGAACAAAGCGTTTCTTCGTTTGCTGCGCCTAAAAACTCCGGACAACCGAGTAAACGCAGCCTGACTTTAGACCAAGGTTTTGGTGGGCATTATTTTTTGGCGAGTGAAGTTAATGGCAATCCATTGACATTTGTCATTGATACCGGGGCAACCGTGGTTTCTTTACCCGAGTCCTACGCCACTAAGGCAGAGCTAAAATGTAAGCAATCAGTGGCAATGGAGACCGCTAATGGACAGACCGCCGCCTGTGTCGCCATCATTGATAAATTAAAATTGGGACCGTTTACGCTAAGAGATGTGGAAGCGGCTATCGTGCCAAATTTAAGCCAACCACTGTTGGGGATGAATGTGTTACAGCGTTTTAGCATTACCCAAGACAATAACCGTATGGTTATTTCTGAATAATGATCTGATGTTATGCAGACATTTCCTGCGATATAAAAAATTAATAATAATGAGTCGCTATCGCGACGGTGTGTTGATCGGGTTCTCGCACCCGAAGGCGAGCTACTTTCTTTTGCGCCGCCAAAAGCAAGTAGCCAAAGAAAAGGCGGCCCGATTACCGCTCATGTCTTGCGCTCCTCGCATTTGTCGGGGGACGGCAGAATGGGCTTCCTGCCCATCTGCCGCCGTGCGGCATCCCTGCCGCACCCCTTCGGGCTGTTCCCGACAAATACTCCGGTGCTCGACGCGGTAAACGGGAGAAAAGCACGTTACTGCGTAACGTCAGTTTGTAAAACTCTTTCTGGCGCGGATCAGTGAAGCGATTACCGCTACCAACAAAGCCAATAGCGACAGCTCCAGCATCAAAAACGCGGCAATCTTAAAATAGGCGAAATACGGGTGGACAAAGCGCACTAGCCAACCACCCGCTTCATCGGCAATAGCAGATACATAGACGATGCTGTTCAACCAAATTTTCAGCCTTACAGAAAACTCGGTCATCAGCATCAAATGCGTTAAGGTGACCGCCAACATCCCCATGGAAAATAAGTGGAAATGCGAGACTTCCAACATGCCTTCATAACTGCGTGGCTGGGTAAATAGGGCTTCTGATCCCAGATAATAGCCAACCACCGCATCAGGCGTTAATGCCATCCGATGAAAAAACATCAGGCCATTACTAAGCCAAAGCAACAAGATGTACGCCAAGAACATCAGCACGACGGTATTTAACAAGGCCTTACGTTGCTGCTCACCGGTAACAAAATAACGCATTAGTGGGATTCCTGGGGTTTAATCATGATTTCGTACATAGCCATCACTTTACGGATGCTGGTTAATGCTGATCGGGTGCTGAGGGTTGCGCCGCTAATGCCATCAACGCCTTGTGAGAAATCCATCGCTGCTAACGGGCGCTTAATCAAACTGCTATACCAACGCTCTGGCGGCTGATATTCCGGCGGCTCGTGAAATGCCAAAGTGACCACATCTTGCAATTGCCCATCAGCGGACAACACAATCATCAATGTTTCTGGCTTAGTGCGGACGTTATTGGTTTCAATCGCCACATAACGGTTGATTTTGCCTTGGGTTTTGCTGATGTAAAAACTGAACAAACCCGATTCTAGCTTGGTTTTTGCCAGTGCTTGAATTTTGGCGATTTGTTCATCGTCAGGAAATAACGATAGCGTTTCCACTGGCACGTCTTTACCAAAGGCCAACTCCATCGCTTCATTTTTGCTGTAAAAAATGGTGGCAAAACTGGGGGTAATGGTGGCTGCTAATACGCTAACAAGAAGTAGCTGGATTATAAATTTCATGGGGTTAGTCGCTGAAAACAGGCTTTTAAATGGAAAATCTTGACCGCGATAGCTGTCAATTGCTGATAAGCCTTCACTGACAAAAAAGCTTGTTGGTATTTTAACAAACACCAACAAGCCCGTCTGTTTTAGCAAAAGCATTTGATTGAATAGCTGACGTTACGCAGTAACGCGCTTTTCTCCCGTTTGCCGCGTCGAGCACCGGAGTATTTGTCGGGAATAGCCCGAAGGGGTGCGGCAGGGATGCCGCACGGCGGCAGATGGGCAGGAAGCCCATTCTGCCGTCCCCCGACAAATGCGAGGAGCGCAAGACATGAGCGGCAACCGGGCCGCATTTTCTTTGGCTACTTGCTTTTGGCGGCGCAAAAGAAAGTAGCTCGCCTTCGGGTACGAGAACCCGATTTAAAAAAACATCGCGATAGCGATTCATTATTATTTTTTCGTCTCACAAAAAGTGAGTGAATAACATCAGTGAATAACTTGGATTAGGAATCCAAAACATGTTTTGGACTCCAACCTTCGCAACGGATAGACGAAGCCAGCGGTAATGCAAAGACCTTTCAGGTTTTTAAAACCTGAAAGGTCTGGATTGGGATAAAAACCACCCAAAACCAATGCTTAGAAAATAAAGCCAAAGCCTAAGTTGAAATCATCCGGCAAATCGCCTTTTTTGGCGGTGAAATTGCGGTAATCAGCTTTTATGACCACGTTGGGTATAGGTTTGTATTGCAAACCAAACTGGTAGATTTTCCGGTCTTGGCTAAAGTCATCGGCAAAGCCCGTTGGCGCGCTGGCAATAGTATCCATTTGCTCATAGCGGAAGAATGGCGCTAGGTATTGCAGGGTATCGGGTATCAACAACGGCAACACGTCGTAACCCACTTCTGAATACCAGCCATAGTTTTCTGAACCGATAGTTTGTCCGGCAGCGGCGCTGAGTATGTCTGCATCGCCAATATGTCCCCATGAACCCAACGTACGGAATTCCAAGCCATGGTATTTTACTTGCACATGGCCTTCATAAAGCTGGGTGAAAACATCGGCTTTGCGTCCGCCAAAATCCGTACCCTGTCCAGAATTGCCGACATAGGCAGAACCACCTAAGGTCACACCTGGTATTTGCGCGGGCGTGTAATCCATCCTTGCCACATAACCAAAATCTTCGGCTTTGGCTTCACTACCACTGCCTCGACCTGAGCGAATCCCACTGGACGAAAAATCATCTGCGTTAAGACCGTTAACCAAATAGGTGGTGTATGTCAAATTTGGGGTGATTTGCCCAAATAAACCAACCCCCATTTCACGCCAAGTACTAGGAATAATGCGTCGCTCCACCTCAGGACGGTTGTTACCAAAGAAGAATGGCGGTTCATGAATTTGGTTGATAAAACCCATTGGCATCAACACTAAACCCGCACGGACATTGGCAATAGGGTCAATAAAAAAATCTAAAGCGGCAAATTCTACCGATACCTCGCCATTTTGCGCTGAACCGCCAGTAGTGCCATGCTCAAATTCAATCTCACTGTTAAATAAAATACGCTCAGAAAACTTATAACCCGCATATAAAACAAGACGTTTTAAATCCACAGTATCTTTTTTACTGCCTTTATCACCAGTAACCGTTTGATAACTGCCCTCGCCATAACCGCCAATAGACAAGCCTTTGCCGACTTGGTAAACCTTAGAAGCCGCTGGCCCTAAACCATAGGCACTTTTGTATTTGGCTTCATCAGGAATGGTTAGATTTGTCCGCAGCTTTTCCACTTCTTGGCTCAACACGTCGGTTTTGCGCTCCAAGGTTTTCACTGCTGTGGGAGTAGCGGCAACTGGCGCTGGGCTTGCTGCCGTTGCTGCGGGTGCAGCCGCCAATTTGGCTTTCATGGCATCAATTTGTTGCTGCTGGGCTTCGATGATTTTCCACATGTCTTCCATTGTCTTCGGCTTATCTAAAGCAATAGCCGAGGTACTGATGGCAAACAACGTAGAAAATAAAATGGGGCTTTTTAGTTTCATTGATAATAACTCTCATTTAGCTTCTGGTGTAAGGATTATAATTCACCTTAAATCAAATGCAAACGATTCTTATTTGAAAACTAAATTTGTCTAAAATAACTGATGTTATGCAGACGATTATTGCAGTTTGAAATTAATTATGCTGAGTCGCTATCGCGACAGTTTTGCTAATCGGGTTCTCGCACCCGAAGGCGAGCTACTTTCTTTTGCGCCGCCAAAAGAAAGTAGCCAAAGAAAAGGCGGCCCGATTACCGCTCATGTCTTGCGCTCCTCGCATTTGTCGGGGGACGGCAGAATGGGCTTCCTGCCCATCTGCCGCCGCGCGGCTTCCCTGCCGCGCCCCTTCGGGCTATTCCCGACAAATACTCCGGTGCTCGACGCGGCAAACGGGAGAAAAGCGCGCTACTGCGTAACATCAGTAAAATAAATGCCCAGTGACACGATAAAAAACGCCAAAAGGTCAAGTTTTCGATTTTTATGGGGAATATCGCAGTTACTTTGCCCGCTTGGTGTACTGAAAATAACGGCTAAGCAATAACTATCTGAGAAAAGACAGGTAGGCGAAACCATTTCACCTACCCTTTATGAAAGGCAATTAACAACCAACCTGACCCGCTACGATTTTGCTGGCGACAGTTTCTGTACTGCCATTACAAAAGGAATAGCTGCCATTGCCATTATCGTAAACGGTATATGCTGTTGGGCCACTGCCAGTATACGAATACGAAACAACACTTCCTGTACCTGAACCAGAGATACTCCAAGTGCCGACATCAGAGGTTTTATCAACCGGATCATTAGCGCCTTTTTTCCAATCAGTTAACGTACCGCTGCTTTTATGAAATTCCTGAGCTGCCCAATTGCCACTGCTACCGACACAAACAGTGTTGCCTGTTAATAAACTGCTTAAAGTCACTGTGGAAGTCGAGCCTTTAATCACCTCAGTAACCTTTGGGGTCGCCGAACCAGATGCGCTAACATCAATACGTGAAACATCACCAGTATTACTACTGGTAAAAAGTATGTTGAGACTGCCATCAACACCTCCAGAACTCCAACCACTCAACCTACCTGAATAATTTCCGCCTGTTCCTGCTCCTGAATCCGCACCATCCTTCAAATTGGCAAACGCCGCCGCGACTTGTGTAGGCGTAAGCGCTCTTGTGGAAGAGAACCTTAATCTACCTATGGTAACTGATTTCCGTTCAGGCAAATTGAAGCCGGTAAAATTAACGCTATTAACTTCAGATACCGCAGTACCAGCGGTCTGAATCTGCTTAGTACCCGGACAAGCCGCCATCACCTCACCAACACCCACCAGACCCGCTAACAAGCCAATAAAAATCACACGTTTCTTCATTACTATCCCCAATACTCTGATTAAAAAAATTCTGTTCTAGCCCTAGCATCATCTATGCTATTGGCATCCCTACTACTTATCCGGCGACCAAAATGCCAAACCGCGTATTTTTTTATGCCTTCTTAGCCTATCTGCTATTTGTCATATACGGCAGCCTTGTGCCATTGGATTATAAGCCGATACCTATTACCGACGCATTAAGCCATTTTAAAGCCATTCGCCTGCTGGATTTAGGGATTGAATCACGCGCCGACTGGGTCGCCAACATTTTGCTCTACATACCCTTGGCATTTTTAGGCGTAGCTGCCAGCAGCGCCATTAAACAGCCACTTACCCGCCTTATTGCGATTATCAGCACCAGTGTTTTTTGCTTGGCAACCGCCGTCGGCATTGAATTTATACAACAATTTTTCCCGCCCCGCACCGTTTCCATCAACGACTTAATTGCCGAAAGCCTCGGTACCGCCATAGGCATTGCCATCTGGTTAGGCTTTGGCAAAACCCTTACCCGACTTTACCAACAACTCAGCTTAAGCAATCTGCTGTCAGCAAAAGCCGCTGTGCTTTTATATTTATGCGTCTATACCTTGCTTAATCTGTTCCCGTTTGACTTTGTTAAATCCTTCTTAGAATTAGAAGACAAATTGGCTAGCGATAGCGTCGGGCTGTTCATCGCGCCAGATGCACTCAGCAATGGCCTGCGTTTTGTAGTGCGCTTACTCATAGAAATACTGCTGCTGATGCCGGTTGGCTATTTACTATGCTTACGCGCTTACAATCCCCATAAGCTGTCATTAAACCTGATCTTTGGACTACTGTTAGGGCTGGTACTGGAAAGCTTACAACTACTGGTATTTTCCTCAACTGCACAAGGCATTTCTGTAGTCACGCGCATGGCAGGCATGGGCTTAGGGACATTACTGTTTAGATGGCAAAAAAAACAACAGCTCAGTGATTGGCAACCGCGATTCAGACCCATCGTCTGCGTCGCCATCATCCCTTACTTGCTGTTAGCGATAGCCATCAACGATGGTTTTAATGGCACTTGGCTAAGCCCAAGCCAAGCCGCCGCCAAGCTCGCCGATACCCATTTCCTACCGCTGTATTATTTTTACTACACCACCGAAACGCTGGCGATGGTGAGCTTATTAAGCAATGTCGCCTTGTACCTGCCCATAGGCGTACTGTTTTGCTTATATGCTTTAGGCACAGGAACAAGCTACAAGCCGCATTGGGCAACAGTAGGCTTCAGCAGTTTTGGCTTTGCGATAATCATCGAAATCGGCAAACTGTTTTTACAAGAAAAACATGCCGACCCCACCGATTTAGCGATTGCCTTTATCGCCGCTGCGGGCAGTTATCAGTTATTACAACAACTCTCGCAACGGCTAATGCCCAACCCTGCCGTTACCGACATCCCCAACATTTCGCCATCCAACTCAGCCGCCAACGCCAACTACCAATTCAACCGCCAAGCCCTGCCCTTGCTGATTCCGCTAGTGCTTGGCATTTTCTGGATGCTTGTTGATTACCCCTTACACAACATCGCCTTAACCCTAGGCCTACTCGCCTATGCGCGATTACTTTGGTTATACCCAAACGTCTGGTTAATAGTATTACCTGCTTTATTGCCGATAGCCGATTTTGCCCCGTGGACAGGCCGATTTTTTATCGATGAATTTGATTTGCTGCTAGCCACCACCGTTGCCGTGCATGTTTCCAGAAAATACCACGCCCGTTTACCCCGACTGTTCTCACTCAGAACTGGCCTATTACTGGCGGCGTTTGTTTGTACCTACACCGCCAGTATGCTCATCGGGCTATTACCGCTAGCCGAATGGGATGCCAATGCCTTCAACAACTATTACAGCAACTACAACAGCCTACGGATTGCCAAAGGCGTGGCTTGGGCATTTTTGCTATTACCGTTATTAAAACGCAGCTGGAAAAACCCACAACAAACCCGGCAGTATTTCAGTTACGGTTTATTAATCGGCCTCAGCGGCGTAGCGATATTCACTCTAATTGAGCGCTGGGTATTTCCAGGCATTAGCGATTTTTCCACCGACTACCGCATCAACGCCCTGTTTTCCACCATGCACACAGGCGGCGGGCATATAGAATCCTATCTCGCCTTAACCATGCCGTTTATTGCCACGCTATTTTTTGCTGAACAGCAACGCTTAGCAAAAGCAGCATTAGCCACACTACTCTTCGCAGGCAGCGTTTATACCTTATTGATGACCTACTCGCGTGGCGGCTACCTCAGCTTAGTCGCCGCAGCAACCGTACTGGCAATCGGCTTACTGATTTGTTACCGCCAACGCTTATTCTCAATCTGGCAAAACAGGAGCGCGGGCATCTTGCCCGCCAATGCCATCCAAGCAATCTACGCCCTAGTCTTGCTGGCACTTGCAGCCAGCATCGCCATCCCAGTTCTCAATGGCAGTTACATCCAACAACGCTTTAACATAGCCGAACAAGACAAAAACCTCCGCTCCGCCCACTGGCAAGATGCCTTGGCAATGCGCGATGACAGCATCTTAACGAGCCTATTCGGCATGGGCCTAGGCAGTTATCCACGGACATTTTTCTGGCTAAACAACGAAGACAGCCATATCGCCACCTACCAAATTGCAAGCGAAGCCGGAAACCCTTACCTACGGCTAGGCGGTGGTGATGCGCTATTTTTGGGGCAATATCTGGACATAAAACCACACAGCAACTACCTGCTGAGCATGGACATCCGTAGCGCCGAAGCCGACTTAAGCTTGAACGTATCTCTGTGCGAAAAATCTCTGCAATACGCATTTCGCTGCCAAACCATCAACAGAAACACCCAAGGGGGAAACTGGCTACATGTAGAAACTTCCTTAAACAGCGAAGTTGTCGGCGAAAAATCTGCCGACATTGCTGGTGGCATCTTATCCCGCCCCATACAACTGGCTTTTTATAACGGCAACGGCTTTGGCAAATTCATCGCCATCGATAACGTGCAACTCACCGACAGCGATGGAAATAAGCTGATTAACAATGGCGATTTCACTGACGGCAGCGATTTTTGGTTTTTCTCCACCGAAAAACACAACCCGTGGCATATTTTCAATCTTTGGGTAGATGTCTTATTTGCCACCGGATACTTGGGTTTACTCGCGTTTAGCGCACTGCTATTAATCACCCTCTACCGCTTATGCAGCCGCCTGAAAACCGACAGCTTCGCCGCCATACAACTCGCCGCCTTCAGTGGTTTTTTAGTAGTAGGCTTTGTCGATAGCCCATTCGACGCCCCGCGCTTAACGTGGCTATTTTTTATGATGGTGTTTTTTACCTTAGCAAGCACCAGAAAACGCTATCGGACATCATCGCCAACTTCGTAGCGGCGAGCGGCTGCTCGCCTGATCGTAACGAGTATTTGATATGGGTTCTGAAAAAGGCGGACAGCCTTCCACCCCTACGGAGTTAAATTCCGATGATAAGACCTTTCAGGTTTTAAAAACCTGAAAGGTCTAGGTTTTGACGATGGCAAACAGAAAGTTGATGAAGAAAAACTGGCTTATTTTGTAGACATCGCAAAACACCTACAACCATAAACACCACTTGCTCCATTAGCGCTTATTTATTTTCCCAATTGGTTATAGCTCACTATAGTCTTACCCCATGTACTGCCACCATCTTGCGAACGGTACAGGCGGCTTGAGGAGGTGGCAAAAATGGTATGATCGGTTGCATAACTTGGTGAAAAAATGATGGATGACGACGACGCAGCAGGGAAACCTGTCCAAAGTGAGAAGCTGTGGTTATTGTTAAATAAACCAATAGCGACTTGATGAAAACGCCTGCCACCATCCGTTGACCGGAACGCACCTTTGCCCCTAACCGTCACCAGTAAAGTCGCATCATTTTTGAAATTGGGTGAAACCGCCAATTCTTCGAAATAACCATCAATACCGCTAGCCCCTCCTGAAATTTTTTGCCATGTTTGTAATCCGTTGTTACTACGGAATAAGCCAGTATTGCTGGCAATAAATAGGCTTTTATCTTCAAGATAATTGGGCGAAAAAGCCACTTTGATTTGTTGCCCAAAAACCAAATTTGTACCTTTGCTAACCCAGGTGTTGCCGCCATCATAGCTGCCATGTAAACCACTTTTGGTTGCGACCAGCAATTGCCTGTCGTTAGCAAAATTTGGCGATACCGCCAAGCTTGATAAACACGTATCGCCGCAATTAGGGAAATCGGTTTCTGTGTAAACGGTTTCGTAGCTTGTTCCGGCTGTGGTAGAGCGGTTGACATGCCCAAAGCGGGTCGCTGCGAATACGGTCAGATCCTTAGAAAACGCTGGCGATACCGCTAAAATCGATGGGCCGGCGCGACTAGGGACGGTATAGCCTACCCAAGTTTGCCCGCCATCGGTGGATTTGCCGACGATATTGTTACCAATACTGGCAAACAAGGTATTGTCTTTTGGATAAGCAGGGGAAAACACCACGCCTTCATTTCTGCCTGCCAGATTTTTGGCGATGCTTTGCCATGTCGCGCCGTTATTGGCGGACTTATAAATACCGTCAACATAAGTGGTTAAGGCAAGGGTTTTGTCGTTACTGTAAGCTGGCGAGATAGCAAAGCTTTGAATGAGCGTGCCGGGTAAGGTATTGGTTATTTCCGACCACTGTGCGCCACCGTTGGTGGTTTTGAATAAGCCGTTGAAGCCTGCAAGGAATACGGTTTTGTCGACTTTGAAATTTTCTGAGATGGTTATATCGCGGAAATCTGGAAAGCCCGCGGCTTTTGCTTGAGGATCAGTGGTAATACCGCTGTCGATTCGTTTCCAAGCCAATCCGGCATTTACTGAAACGTAAGCGGCTTTGCTCCAAGAGGAGGCAAATACCGTGGCATCATTTCTAAAGTCTGGCGACATGGCAATTGAGCTAATGTTCAAATCATCAATGCCTTTGCTGGTCTCCTGAAAAGTCTGTCCGCCATTGGTAGTACGGAAGATACCGCATTTGCTGGTACCAATGAAAAATCGGCCTTTCATTAAAGGCTTGCCTAAAATGCCGATGCTGGAAATAGTGCCGCAGTTCGGATTAGTAAATATTTTTTGCCACGTCAGGCCGCCATCGTTTGATCGCGATACCGTGCCTACGCTATCGCCTATAAACACTTGCCGATTTTCCAGTAAATCCCAACCAAAGCCGTTGATAGTAGTAATAGCGGCAGGATTGTCATAAACCTTAACCCAAGTTTTTCCCGCATCCAAAGTGCGGTACAGGGATTTTTGCTTGTCTGCCGCAAACACCACAGCATGGGTGGATGTAGGCACTACATAAAGCGAGCCAATGTTTAAGGAAGCCAAACCTTTGCTAGCGTTATGCCATATTGCGCCGCTATCTTCTGATTTATATATGCCATCACCAAAGGTTGATAGGTAAATGATATTGGGCATTCTTGGATCAATTGCCAGCAATTGAATATCTGATTTGTTATCAAGTCCTCTTACTAAGCGTTGCCAAGTGCTACCGTTATTAGTTGATTTTATTACGTTCCCCCGAACCACCCCGTATATGGTTTTATCCGTAGCAAATGCTGGCGATATTGCCAAGCTCCTGATGAGATCGTGTGGCGCATGGGCAAAAGCCCGTGGCAAACATGGCAGAGTAGCGACAAGCAAGGCAAGCGCCACAAACAATGGACTACCCCAAAAACGGGTCCGGGCGATGCTAGGCTGTTTCATTGGTCAACTCCTAAAGTTTGATTGCGTGGAGGCAGGGGATCGTTTAGCTGCCAATCTAACAAGGATATTAGCATGGATTTAGCTACCCAATATTTTCCCTGTAACCATGCAAAAGTTAACTCTTGAAGCACTTAGATTTAGGATGGAATAGTGCAGCGAATTCCAAACCCAAAATAAAATGTTACAGATAAAACAATAATGTTATATTTAAAACATGGCCTATCTAATCCTAATCATTTCCCTCACTACCGAAAACACCAGCATCCGTATGCGGGTTTGGCGGGCGGTTAAAGCATCTGGCGCGGCGGTGCTGCGCGATGGCGTGTATTTATTGCCCAATCAAGAATTTTGCCTTAACGCCTTCACCGCCATCAGCGCGGACTTACAAAACCACGGCGGCATCACCCAATTGCTGGGTTGCGAAGCGCTTGATGACGCGGATTTCAAGCCTTTATTTGACCGCACCCCGGCTTATACGGCGTTATTGGCAGAGCTAGAAGCTTTCAGCAAACAGCTAGACCACAGCCAGCAAAGCCAAAAAACTTTACGCAAATTACAAAAACAATTTGCTGCCATAACAGAAAGCGATTTTTTCCCCGGCGAAGCGCAAAACCAAGTGGCGGCGGCTATACAAGCACTGGAAGCAAAATTAAGACAACTGCTTTCCCCAGACGAACCCCAGCCGCAAGATAACGCCATCAGCCAACTTGCCATCGCCGATTTTCAAGGCAAACACTGGGCAACCCGGCAACGCCCGTGTGTAGACCGCTTGGCTTCGGCTTGGCTGATCCGTCGGTTTATTGACCCTAACGCAGAATTTATTTGGCTAGCCGCGATCAGCGATTGCCCTGCACACGCCTTGGGTTTTGATTTTGACGGCGCGCGCTTTAGTCATAGCGGCAACAAAGTGACCTTTGAAGTATTGCTACAAAGCTTTTCGCTAACGCAACCCGGCTTACCCGCACTGGCGGCGCTGGTGCATTTTCTGGATGTCGGTGGCATCCAACCCGCAGAAGCCATCGGTGTTGAAGCGGTATTAGTTGGATTACGCAATTCCCTAAACGACGACCAACAGTTACTGGATGCCGCCTGCATGGTTTTCGACAGTTTATTGACCGCATTTGCGACAGGAGTAAAACCCCATGAGTAACCCAGACCCGACTAACTTAAGCAAACCCGAACCCGTCAGTTTTGCCGAAGCCTTCCGTTTTTGGCTGAAATTAGGCTTTATCAGTTTTGGAGGCCCAGCGGGGCAAATCGCCATCATGCACCAAGAGTTGGTGGAAAACCGCCGCTGGCTTTCGGAAAAACGCTTTTTACATGCGCTTAATTACTGCATGTTATTGCCTGGCCCAGAAGCGCAACAATTGGCGATTTACATCGGCTGGCTGATGCACAAAACCAGGGGCGGCATTGTCGCTGGCAGCTTGTTCGTGCTGCCGTCTTTATTAATCTTGATTTTGTTATCGTGGGTTTACATTGCTTTTGGCGATGTCACTTGGGTGGCAGGCTTGTTTTACGGCATCAAACCCGCCGTCACCGCCATCGTTCTGCAAGCCGCGCACCGCATCGGCTCACGGGCGTTAAAGAACAAACTATTGTGGCTGCTGGCAGGCTTATCGTTTCTGGCAATTTTTGGTTTACATGCGCCATTTCCAGCGATTGTTGCCATCGCCGCCTTAATTGGCGCAATCGGCGGACGTTTAGCCCCAGATTACTTCAAAGCAGGCGGCGGTCATGGCAAAGCCGATAAAACCTTCGGTCCAGCATTGTTAGATGACGATAACGCCGCCCTGCCCCACACCCAGTTCCGTTGGTCACGGCTGTTGATTTTGTGTGCAGTCGGCATCGCGTTATGGATAGTGCCAATGGCAGCGTTGACCTTGCAATACGGATGGGATCACGCCCTTACCCAGATGGGCTGGTTTTTTACAAAAGCCGCATTGATGACGTTTGGCGGTGCTTATGCGGTGTTGCCCTATGTTTACCAAGGCGCGGTGGAACATTACCACTGGTTACTGCCGCAACAGATGATTGACGGCCTGGCCTTAGGCGAAACCACGCCAGGGCCATTAATTATGGTGGTGACGTTTGTCGGCTTTGTTGCCGGCTGGACGCAAGCGATCTTCGGCTCAGACCAACTGGCTTTAGCAGGTGCGGTGGCGGCAACGCTGGTGACTTACTTCACCTTCCTTCCCAGCTTTCTGTTTATTTTGGCAGGCGGCCCCTTGGTGGAATCCACCCACGGCAACCTGAAATTTACCGCGCCATTAACCGCGATAACCGCCGCCGTAGTTGGCGTCATCTTAAATCTGGCGTTGTTTTTTGCCTGGCATGTGCTGTGGCCCACAGGCTTTGAAGGCAATTTCGACTGGCTAGCCGCCGTTATCGGTTTATTGGCAATGCTGGCGTTGTTCCGCTACAAAATCAGCGTAATCCGCGTCATCGCCGCCGCCAGCATGATTGGCTTATTGGCGGTATTTGTTAAGCCTTGGTTGTTATCGTTAGGCATTTTTTAATCACCAGAGACCCACCATGCAATGGATAACCCGCGAACGCCCAAAAATTGACCGCATCGCCTGCCCGTGGCTGATTGCCCGTTTTATTGATGCCGAGGCAGAATTTCTTTATGTGCCTGCCCAAGAAGTGCTGGACGTTGCGGCAGCAACAGGCGCAATTCCCTACGATATTCCCGATGTGGAGCTATCGCATGTCGGTGAATTATGCAGCTTTGATGCCTTCTTGAAAAAATACGCTTTAGATACGCCAGCTTTACAGCAACTGGCGGCAATCGTGCGCGGTGCCGATACCTCAAATTTGGCATTGACCCCGCAATCGGCGGGTTTGTATGCGATTTCCTTAGGCTTATCGCATAATTTTGCGGATGACCATGCGCTCTTGCAGCAAGGTATGGTGATGTATGACGCGCTGTACGCGTGGTGTGAACATTGCCAATCAGAAAGCCATAATTGGCCGCCGAAGTTGTCGTAAAAACCAGGCTAATGGAGCCCAAAACATGTTTTGGACTCCAAAATCTTAAAAATTCTTTCGATAATCCAATGTGAAAAAACTTGTTTTTTCACTCCAACAAAACTCGCACTAATTTGACGGCGATTTATCCAACTCCACCTTAAATGCCTCAACCATCGCCTTGCCAGTAGTTGGCATAATCGACGACAAATACATCACTCCATCAACTAACAGCGGCATAGACAACTGCCTGCCACTGCCTTGCAATGCTTGCTGGGCGACTATGCTGCCATCTTTGGCGCGGATGCCGTACAAGGTGCCGGGTGCGCCAATATCCACCAACCAGATAATAGCTTCGTTGCCAATCGTGGTAGTCAACAGCGGAAATGACGGATGGCTTCTGAACATTTTCAACGCATTGGCATTGTTGGCATCAGGAAATTGCCAAAAACGTTGTAACTTTGGTTGACCATTTTCCAAAACGATTTTTAATGCCACCACGCCCGCGACATTGGTTTTATCAGGGCTAAAGGTGGGGATAATCACCACCGGATCACCATCAACCACGGTCTGCACAGGCTGGGTGACTATCATCCCCGCCCAGCTGAGTTTGCATAAATCCGTTGGCGAGCCGCAAAGTTTGGCAATTTGTAAGCGGTCGTATTGTTTGCCGATATGTTCGGCATCGACCAGATACGCACCGCCGTCTTTGCCTGCTTGTACTAGCACTTGGCGACCATCCGGCATGGTGATTTTTATCGGGGTATTCGCGCCTAAGTCGTAATCCATCCACGCCATGCACTCCAAAAAGCCTTTGCCATCGCATTCGTGAAACGGCGGTTTTAATGGCGCATTGCCTTGGCTTAAGCGTGGCACAAACAGATTTTTACAAGAACTCAGGCAAGCGTCATCAGGATTAAAGGGATCAAACTTGGCGCATAAGCCCGTATCGCAAGCGGCATCAAATTTTAAGCCGGGCTTAACGCGCATCAAAGAATTGCCATAATCTTGCCGCGCCAGATCAATTTGACCATTCCCGGTGGGGATAAATAATTGCATTTCGTCACCGCTGGCCTCAAGCAACGGCCCACTGGGTACCCACAAACCACCACCGCAAATCATTTCTTGCGTGCCAAATTCGGTATTCGTGCGGCAGTTGGTTTCAGGCGTGGTCAACAAGGTGTTTTTAATGGCTTGATTAACGCCGTATTGTTGCCACGCATCCATGTCAATCTCAAACAACCAACCGTGAAACGGCTGAACATCGCCCGCATTGCCATAAGCGGCATAGACATAACCCAGCTGGCTGCCCTTGGGTTGCCAGTGTTTGAGCGCGGCATGGGAAAAAACCGTCGGCGGATTAAAGTTGACTATGCCCTTGCCATCAAGCGTTGCTTGGCTGGCAGTCACCGTCAGCACCGGAAAACGCGCATCCCATTGGCGGCTAGCCAAATCCAACACCGCGATACGATGGCTAGTACGTTCGCCTTTTTCCAAACATTGGTAAGACACCACCAGTTTGTCGCCAATTATCACTGGCGTCGCTATTAATTGCGCTTGCTGGTTTTGCGGGACGGGCACTTGCCGTTGCCATAACAATAAACCCGATTTAGCCTCCAACGCAGCAACCGTACCATCAGAAACCGAGACAATCAGCTGCGGCAAACCGTGTTTTGCATCGAATAACGACGAGGCAATAATGCTGGCGTTAAATTTTACCGATGGTTTGGCAGCACTAGGAAAAACAGGGCTTAAATGGAATTTTTCTGGCGCAGATGTCAGTGGCAAAACACTGCACGCGCTAATCAATAGATTGGCTATGAAGGCGATAGCCATTAACAAAAAGGGCCTGACGAAAATCATGGATAGATAAATTTAAGGTATGCGTCGCTAACGGTTGCGTTCTGACTGTGGCTGAGGGAAATAGTGCGGGGATCGTACTGGATATTAACCAAAAAACAGGTAAGTAACGGCAATAGCGGCGAGCACTCCGGCAAAGTCGGCGATTATCCCACAACTGATAGCGTGTCGGCTGTATTTGATGCCGACCGCGCCGAAATAAATTGCCAGCACATAAAAGGTGGTTTCGGTGCTGCCTTGGATGATGCAACTTAAACGTCCGGCAAAAGAATCCGGCCCCAAGGTTTTCATGGTATCAATCATCATCGCCCTTGCACCGCTACCGCTGAATGGTTTGATAAACGCGGTCGGCAAACCATCCACAAAACGATCATCCAGCAAGAAAAACTGCGCCAGATAACGAGCGCCTGCGTTTAACAAATCCAACGCGCCACTGGCACGGAACACACCAATCGCCACCAACATGGCAACCAAATACGGCACGATGGTGATGGCTGTTTGAAAGCCTTGTTTAGCGCCATCAACAAACGCTTCATAAGCATTTATGCGCCGATAAACGGCGGTAAGCAAAAACGCCACCACCAAAGAATACAGAATGACATTACTGATTAATGCCGATTGCGCCAGCATTTCCGCTTGTGGCAACTGGGCAAAATACGCCAACAGACCGCCGACCAGTAAAGTGAGCCCGCCTAAATACGCCATAACCACCTTATCCAGCAAATTGATTTTTTGCACAAACGCCACCGCCAACAAACCCGCCAAGGTTGACAGGTAAGTCGCCAATAAAATCGGGATAAAGACATCAGTAGGATTCGCCGCGCCCAATTGCGCGCGGTAAGTGAAAATCGTCACCGGAAACAGCGTTACCGAAGAGGTATTGATGACTAAAAACAAAATTTGCGGATTACTGGCAGTATCTGGCTTGGGGTTTAAAGTTTGCAAGGCTTGCATGGCCTTAATGCCCAGCGGCGTGGCGGCATTATCCAAGCCCAACATATTGGCGGCGATATTCATCACCATAGCCCCCAAAGCCGGATGATCGCGCGGCACATCTGGCATCAAACGGCTAAATAACGGCGTTAAACCCTTGGTCAAAAACCCCATCACCCCGCTGCGTTCGCCTATTTGCATAATGCCCAGCCATAAACTCAACACTCCGGTTAAACCTAAGGCAATATCAAACGCCGATTTGGATGAGGCAAACATCGCCGTCATCAACTCCGCAAACGCCTGCGGCTGACCGAAAAAAACCAGCTTGACCAGTGCGGTGACAAACGCAGCCAGAAAAAAGAATATCCAAATGGCGTTAAGCATGGTGGCTATAAACCGATAATTGTTATCACTTTCCGCGCCGAATCTCACGCAACATAAAACCATAAAGGCTTTCCACCTTCTCCCGCGCCCACGGCGTTTTCCGCAAAAACTTCAAGCTGGAACTAATGCTAGGATCAGAACTGAAACACTTTAACGGAATCTGCTCCGCCAACCTGCCCCACCCGTAATAAGCCACCAACTCCGTGACTACCGTCTCTAAGGTAACGCCATGTAACGGGTTATTGCGTTGTTTAATTGGTTTATCGGTGCTTTCAGTATCGGCGGCGGGTGAATCTGTAGCGGCAGTATCGGTTGGTTTCATTGGCGGTCTTTGCTGAAAAGGGATGGCTCTAAAATAGCCATCAGAAAAAGGGAAGTGCTATTAAATGGTTTCGCCTGGCAATAAACGAAAAGCCAGACCTTACGCCAGAAATAGCAAATAATTCAATCGCTTTGTTTTTTTATGGCAAAGACCATAACATAGCCACCCTTAAATTTCATCTTGGACAAGCACCAAAAAATTGTTTTAGAGAAAACAAAAACTGTTTACATATAAAAATAACAGTGTTAACTTAACACCGTAAATTAATAAGCCTATGCCACCAAAAATAAAAACAACCGAAGAACGCGAACAGTTACGAATGATTATCCTCGATGCCGCCCGCAACTTATTTGTCGAGCGCGGCATCGAAGCGGTATCCATGCGCGAGATTGCCAAGCAAATCGGCTACTCGGCAACCACTTTGTACAACTATTTCGCCGATAAAGAAGCCCTGTTACAAGCCATCTGCGATACCGATTTTTTGGCATTGGCAACAGGGATGCGGGAGATTATGCAAATCCCCTGCCCTATTTTACGGATTCAGGCCTTGTGCAAAGGCTATGCCCAGTTTGCGCTGCAACACCCAGGTCATTATCGCTTTATGTTCATGACGCCACGCGCACCGTGCAATATGGAGATTACTGATATAGAACACGGCAACACCGAACAAGACGCTTACGCGCAATTACAAACCGTGGTGCAAACGGCATTTGATGCAGGTTTGTTTCGAGATGAATTGCAGGATAGCGAATTGATCGCCCAAACCTTATGGGCAGGTGTGCACGGGGTTTGTTCGCTAGAAATTGCGCTAGGCAATGATGTTTGGATGGAATGGACGGCGATAGAAGCGCGGCTTGGCTTGATGCAGGATGTGATGTTGCGGGGATTGTTGCGGGAATCTGTTGGAACGATTGCACATTGAAAAATTGAGTAGGGTACGCTGTGCGTACCTTTCAACATCGCCATTCGCCGTTCGCGTGATTAATGGTACGCACAGCGTACCCTACTTGGCTGACGCTACGCAGTAACGCGCTTTTCTCCCGTTTGCCGCGTCGAGCACCGGAGTATTTGTCGGGAACAGCCCGTTAGGGGTGCGGCATGGATGCCGCACGGCGGCAGATGGGCAGGAAGCCCATTCTGCCGCCCCCCGACAAATGCGAGGAGCGCAGACATGAGCGGCAACCGGGCCGCCTTTTCTTTGGCTACTTTCTTTTGGCGGCGCAAAAGAAAGTGGCTCGCCTTCGGGTGCGAGAACCCGATTAAACAAAACATCGCGATAGCGATTCATTATTATTTTTCGTCTCACAAAAAGTGAGTGCGTAACATCAATTATTAATTATCCACCACAGGATACCCCACTATGCGACCACTACATCTCGGCTTACTGGCGTTACCGCTTTTGGTAGCCTGCGACAAACCTGTTGAAGCACCGCCACCACCGCGTCCAGCTTTAGTAATGAAAATCACCGAAACCGCCACCAATACAGAAATGAGTTTAGTCGGCAGGGTGCAGCCGCGTTACGAATCCGCTCAAGGTTTCCGTATTAACGGCAAGATTATCGAGCGGCGCGTGGAAGTCGGGGCAAAAGTCAGCAAAGGCCAAGTAATCGCGCGATTGGATGCCACCGACAGCCAACTGAATGTCGCGGCAGCGGCGGCGGAAGTGGCTTCGGCAGAAGCTAGCCACGCCTTGGCGGTTGCGGAAGTGCTGCGCCAACGGCAATTGTTTGCCAAGAAATTCATCTCCGCATCGGCCTTAGACATCCACGAAGCCGAGCTGAAAGCTTCCAGTGCGCGGTTGGCGAAAGTCAAAGCACAAGCCAATATTTCCGGCAACCAAAGCCAATACACCACCTTAACCGCCGACCGCGACGGCGTGGTCAGTTTTATTCAAGCCGAACCAGGGCAAGTGGTGCAAGCAGGCAGTATCATCGTGAAGATTGCCGATACCCGCACAGTCGATGTGTTAGTGTCTGTGCCGGAATCGCGCATGGCGGAAGTGAAGCTGAACGCCCCTGTGTATCTCAAAATGTGGGCCGACCAACAAAAACTTTACACAGGCAAAGTACGCGAAATCGCCCCCGAAGCCGATACGGCAACCCGCACGTTTGATGTCCGCATCACGCTGGAAAATGCTGATACGTCCGTCAAATTCGGCATGACCGCAGGCGTAAAATTCCCCTCACTTGCCACCGAAACCGCTGGCGGCGTGATCGTCCCTAGCCGTGCCGTCACCGCCAGCAATGGCAAAAGCCAGGTTTGGGTGCTGTTGGAAGACCACACCGTCCATGCCCGTGACGTGCAAACAGGCGCATTCCGTGAAGATGGCGTCGTCATCAGCAGCGGCTTAAACACAGGCGAAACCATCGCCGTGGCGGGTGTGCATACCCTCACCGAAAACCAATTGGTGCGTCCGGTTCTGGAGACGCAACCATGAATCCAACACCTGAAACCGAAGCAACTGGATTTAACCTAACCAACTGGGCGTTAAAACACCAAACCTTGGTGTTGTATTTGATGCTGGTCGTCACGCTGGCGGGTCTGTTCTCTTACACCAAATTAGGCCAGTCAGAAGACCCGCCATTCACCTTTAAAGTCATGCTGGTGCGCGCCACTTGGCCTGGCGCCAGCGCCGAAGAAATGGCGGCGCAAGTCACCGATAAGCTGGAGAAAAAAATCCAAGAAATCGCCCATTTGGACAAAATCACCAGCTTTTCACGGCTTGGCGAATCCATGATTTTCGTGATGATTAAAGACGACACCATGTCCGATGTCATCCCCGAACTCTGGTATCAAGTGCGGAAAAAAATCGGCGACATCCGTTACACCTTGCCGCAGCAATTGGAAAGCCTGACCTTTAACGACGAATTCAGCGACGTGTACGGCAGCATGTACGCGCTGACTGGCGACGGCTTTAATTACGCGGATTTGAAAACCCACGCCGAAGCCATCCGCGCTGAATTGCTGAAAGTGAAGAACGTCGCCAAAGTCGAGTTTTTCGGCGAACAAAAACAGCGGCTGTTCATTGACATTTCCAACGCCAAATTGGTGACCCTAGGCATCAGCACGCCCGTTTTGATCCAAACTTTGCAAAACCAAAACGCCATCGTCCGTGGCGGCACGTATGAATCCGCCGACGAACGCATCCGCATTGCTGTCTCTGGTCGATACCAAAGTTTGAACGACTTGCGCGATTTACGTTTACGCGCCAACGGGCAGGATTTCCGTTTAGGCGATGTCGCCACCGTTTATCGCGGCTACGAAGAACCAGCGCATGACAAAATCCATTTCCTCGGCAAAGAAACCTTGTTGCTGGGCGTGAGCATGACCGAAGGCGGCGACATCATCGAAATGGGCAAGAATTTGGATGTCGCCATGAAGCGCATCAACGAAAACCTGCTGGTCGGTTTGGAGCTGAACACCGTCACTTCGCAACCGCAAATTGTCGCTCGCTCGGTCAACGATTTTGTCCACTCTTTGGAGGAGGCATTAATCATTGTCTTGGGCGTAAGCTTGCTGTCTTTGGGCTGGCGTAGCGGCATCGTTGTTGCCATCACCATTCCGGTGGTATTGGCGACCACCTTTGTGTTCATGGAACAGTTTGATATTGGCCTGCACAAAATTTCGCTAGGCGCGTTGATTTTGGCATTGGGCTTGTTGGTAGACGATGCCATCATCGCCGTGGAAATGATGTCGGCGAAAATGGAACAAGGCTGGGATAGGCTGAAAGCCGCGTCGTTTGCGTACACCTCCACCGCCATGCCGATGTTGACCGGAACACTAGTGACCATCGCAGGCTTTTTGCCAATCGCCACGGCCGCGTCATCGACAGGTGAATACACGCGTTCGATTTTCCAAGTCACCGCGATTTCCTTGCTGGTGTCTTGGTTTGCAGCGGTGATTTTTGTGCCGTACATTGGTTATCACTTATTGCCGGATTATGGGCAAGCCCCGCAGCCGTCCAAATTCGGACATTGGTTGCGCGCAACGTTTAAGATCAAAGAAAAGCTTACCGAAACCCATCACCACGACATTTACAGCACGCCGTTTTATAAAACCTTCCGCAGCGTGGTCACCGCCTGTGTGCGTTACCGTAAAACTGTGATTGCGATTACTTTGGCGATGTTCGTGTTGGCGATTGTCGGCTTTGGCAAAGTCCAACAACAATTTTTCCCTGACTCGACGCGCTTGGAATTGATTGTTGATTTGCGTTTAACTGAAGGCGCGTCTTACACAGCCACCGAAACCGAAACCAAAAAGCTGGAAAAATGGCTATTGGATTGGAACGAAAAACATCACGGCATTGATAATTTTGTTGCCTACATCGGTAGTGGTGCGCCGCGTTTTTACCTGCCTTTGGACATCCAACTAGCGCATCGCGGCTTTGGGCAATTGGTGATTTTAAGCAAAACCTTGCCAGACCGTGAAGCCTTACGCAAAGACCTGTTGACCTTGTTCGAAAACGATTTTCCCGCTTTACGCGCCTCGGTATTACGTTTAGAAAATGGCCCACCAGTCGGATTTCCGGTGCAATTCCGCGTCAACGGCAGCGACATCGCGCAAATCCGCAACGTTTCCCATCAAATCGCCGACATCATGCGCGGCAATCCAAACTTGAGTAACGTGCAGTTAAATTGGGACGAACCCAGCAAAGTCGTAAAAGTCAGCGTTGACCAAACTAAAGCGCGGCTGCTGGGCATCAGCTCGGTGGATATTGCCACGGTGTTGAACGGCGGCATCCAGGAGCAATACATCACCGAATTCCGCGAAGGCATCGAACGCATTGACTTGGTCGCCCGTGGCCCCGCCGACCAACGCCGCCGCTTGTCGCATTTGCAGGATTTGATGGTGAACACCCAAACAGGTGTCGGCGTACCGCTGGCGCAAATCGCCACCATCAGCTATGAGTTTGAAGAAGGCGTGATCTGGCGGCGCAACCGTATTCCGTCGATGATCGTGCGTGGCAACCTAAACGGCAACGTGCAAGCGCCGTTGGTTTCAGGGCAAGTGGAAGAAAAGCTAGTGGAATTGAAACAACACCTGCCCATCGGCATAGAGATTGAAACAGGCGGCGCGGTGGAAGAATCGTCCAAAGGTGGCGCATCGGTGGCGGCAGGTTTCCCGTTGTTTTTAATCGTAGTGCTGACCGTGCTGATGATTCAATTACAAAGCTTCTCGCGGGTGCTGTTGGTGTTCCTGACCGCTCCGCTGGGTTTGATTGGCGTGACCATCGCCTTGTTATTGTTCGACAAACCCTTCGGCTTCGTCGCCATGCTCGGCACCATCGCCTTGTCGGGGATGATTATGCGGAACTCGGTGATTTTGGTCGACCAAATCGACCAAGACCGCGCCAACGGCATAGAACCGTGGCAAGCCGTGGTGGATTCAACCATCCGCCGCTTCCGCCCCATCGTGCTGACCGCCGCCGCCGCGATTTTGGCGATGATACCGCTCACCCGCAGCGTGTTCTTCGGGCCAATGGCAGTGGCGATTATGGGTGGCTTGGCGGTAGCGACCTTATTGACGGTGTTGTTCTTGCCTGCTTTGTATGCTGCATGGTTTCGGGTGGAAATGCCGAAATCATCGGAATTGTAGAAATCGTAGGGTGAGCCACGCTTTTCTGCTCACCAAATACTATTCAAGGTGGGCAAACGATTAAACCGTTTATCTACCCTACATCTAGCGGAAACATGACCGAAAACAAATATAGGATGTGCCGACGCAAGGAGGCGCATCAATCGCGCCTATTTATGCAATCTAAAATCACGCGATCGATGCGCTTCCCTTCGGTTCAGCACATCCTACCAATCTGCTTATATAAAGGTTTACCACTATGCGCCAATCCCTATTGCTAATCACCGCCTTATTTGCCACCACCGCCCTAGCTACCCCTGCTAGCAAAGCAAGCAAACCGCAATCCCTAATGGACATTTACAACCTCGCGCTCGCGCATGATCCGACGCTGGCCTCGGCTTTAAACGGCAACAAAGCGGCGCAAGAGCTGATCGAACAAGCCAAAGCTTTGTACCGTCCGGTGGTGAATTTCAGCGCCGAAGCCAGCGCAGCGCAAGCGGATGTCAATTACAAAGGCCGTGGCATTCCCTTCCCTAATGGCGTGCGCTCTTACGAAGGCTACCAAGTCGGCGTAGAAGCGCGGCAGCCGTTGTTCCGCAAAGAGAATCTGGTGCAGATGGAGCAATTGCGTACCCAAGTCAGCCAAGCCGACAAGCAACTGCATTTAACCTTGCAAAACCTGATGCTCCGCACCGCGCAAAGTTATTTTGATACCCTGATCGCGCAAGACAAACTGGATTTGATCCGCGCCCAAAAAGCGGCGATTTTAAGCCAGCTCGACCAAGCCAAAACCAATTTTGAAGTCGGCAGCGCCACCATCACCGATAGCAACGAAGCGCAAGCGCGGTTTGATTTAATCGTCGCCCAAGAAATCGCCGCGCAAAACGCCTTTGAAATCGCCAAACGCAGCCTAGAAGCCATCATCGGCGAAATGCCGCATTGCTTGGCAAAAGTCCGCGCCGATTTAAAACCCAACGCACTCAAACAACCCTTAGACGAATGGCTAAAAGTCGCGGCGGACAGTAATTTAAGCATCCAAATCCAACAAGATATGGCAACGCTATCCAACCAAGAAATCGAACGCAACCAAGCCGCACACCTGCCCACCGTCGATGCTGTTGCCAGCTACACGCAAACCTCCGCCAACGGCAGTAACTTCGGTTTCGGTAGCGACATCAACACAGGCACCATCGGCGTGGAACTGAACCTGCCGCTCTACCAAGGCGGCGCAACCAGCTCCCGCGTCCGCCAAGCGGTGTTGAACAAACAAAAAGCCCTGGATGACGTTGAACTCGCCCGCCGCCAAACCGAGCTGGACACGCAAACCGCTTACCTGAATTTGAACTCCAGCATCGCCCAAGTCAACGCCTACCAACAAGCCTTAATCAGCAGCCAAAGCCAATTGGATTCCACCCAAACAGGCTACGAAGCCGGCATCCGCACCAGCGTCGACGTGCTAAACGCGCAACAACAATTATTTTCTGCCAAACGGGATTTATTGGCAGCGCGTTATGAGTATTTGCTGAATATTATTCGCTTGAAAGCAGCGGTCGGGGTGATTGGTGATGGCGATTTGGCGGATGTTAATTTGCAGTTGGAGAAGTCGTTGTAAGCGGTATGCTTAGGAAAATATTAAAGATAAAGTCGCTTAAACGCCGCGCATCGCTATAATGAAAATCAAATTATTTGTCGATTTTTAGTCGATTGGAGCGCGGGCATCTTGCCCGCCCGCTACTAAGATGAGCGCAACCACATTATCCCAACAAACCTTAAGCACGCTTAAATTGGAGTCCTTATGAAAACCCAAGACCTCATCGCCGCAGCGGTATCCTTGCCCATCGACGAACGCGCAAAAATGGTGGATTCATTACTCCGTAGCTTAAATGCGCCGGAAATAGAAGTTGATAAAAAATGGGCAGAAGTTGCCAAACATCGCCTACAGCAATTGCAATCAGGCGAAGTTACGCCGATTGCCAGTGCTGAGGTGTTTAAAAAAATAGCCGAAAAATTTCAGTGAACATCGTATTCCATCCTGAGGCAGAAGCCGAATTGTCGGCTGCGATAGATTATTACGAAGCTATAGAAATCGGTTTAGGTTACGATTTTTCAGTAGAAACCCATGCCTCAATCGAACGCATCGCCGCTTTTCCAAAAGCGTGGACAATCATAGAAAGCGAAATTAGAAGGTCGCTGGTCAGACGTTTCCCTTACGGTGTTTTGTATGCCGAAGATGATGGCAATATTTATATTATTGCCGTCATGCACTTGCATAGAGAGCCCAATTATTGGCAATACCGCGTTTAGAATCCCATCCTAGTGAACTCTTCGCGAAACCACCCTAATAGCCCTATGTAGCGCATCTTATCGAGTTGTGGGCAATGTTTTTCTGCCCACCAATCTGCCGCAAAAGGTGGGCAAAAAAGCGTTGCCCACCCTACAAACCTATACACCCTAAGAGCTATGAATTAAGCCCGACTCAAAATCGAATCAAAGAAACTTGGGATATGTTGATGGCTATCGCGGGCTTGTTGAGAATAAAAATGGGCGATTGCCAAGGTTAATTGCTCTTCAAAACGTTCTTGTGGAATGCCACTGTTTTGCGATGGCGCAAGCGCTTGCCAATAGCTTTTTACCTGATGGATGCTCAGAAGCGCGAGAATTAATTCTTGTAGCGTTGGTTCAGTAGCTGAAGCAAACGCCCGTGACCAACTGTCTTGTAACTCGCTGATGTTACTCAAATCCGAATCCACACAATGCTTTATCCTTTCGCAAGCACGAGGAAAATGTGTTGGCTCTTGGATATTTTTATCCTCAGATAAATTACCCAACATTTCCAGATAGATAGATTGCAAATTCACCACATCATTTTTGTAATGCACAGGCGTGGCATAAGCATCAAACATCGCCTGTAATTCTGGGATTAAGAAATACGCTTCTTTGTAAATCAAGCCCGTGACAAAAATCGACTGATCGGCAAGGGCTTGGCGATTGATTTTGCCTTGTTGATAAAGTGTATGAAACAAGGTTTCGCTATCTTGTACGGAATGGTTTTCAGCGAATTTACAGAGCGGCAAATCTAAATCAATAATCGCAAACAGCTTGGTTTTATCAAAACACGTACCCGTGCAATCCATCAGTTGCAATTCAAAATAGGTATTGACCACATCTTGCCTATCGCCACAGACGAAAAATTCCGGTCGTTTTTGTTGCCACCAAACAGGAATACAGGCTTTATAAAAATTGGCATCCGGCAGTTTTTGCAATTGCCGATAAGACGAAGGCGAAGCGCGGCCTTGAACGGCTTGGATATTACCCTCACACAAAATCACGGTTTTGTTTTGGGCATAAGGCGAATTAATAATGGTGTGGCAATGCTGTTGCAAAGCCTCTGCTGAAAGGCTCATCGTTAATTTTTGACGAGTTTAGGATCAAGCTCTTTGACGTGTGCAGGTGTCAGCGCATTACAAAGCTCGTAGGAATGGGTCGCTAAGATATATTGGTTATTTTCGCCCCATTCGACTAAATCACGGACGATTTGGTATTGCCAGTCAGGGTGTAAGCCGTTTTCTATTTCATCGATCATTACAATATTTTCACCTGAGGGTAAAGACTTCAACCAGACATATATGCTTAAACGTTTTAATTCACCGTGGCTTAAATCTTCTGGATAAATCTCTATCCTTTCATTAGTTTCAAACATTATTCCAGTGATTTCAGCATCATAATCTAACTGGGGTAATACTTTTTTGTTTTGAGTTAATAGATTTAGCTCTGCAATTATTTTTTGGTAGTTTGTACCATTATTGCCAGTGCGAACTAATGTTTTAAAATCTTGATTTCTGGCTTTCTCAATATACGAAACAACAATATCAACAGCAAAAACATCAAATTTTAAGAAGTTTGGCAATTTTTTCTTGGCTGCATAAAGTTCTGATTCATAATCGCACCAGCTCAATTCTATTTCCTCACCAAACTTTTTAAAAATGGATTTCTTTGCCCAGCTATCAAGAAATAAAAAAACTTGTGTTGGAGGTGCAGAAAGAAATACTTGTTCTGAGAGGAGGGTTAAAATGTTCTTTATGTCTTTTGTCGATTTATTAGTTTTTGGGGAATGACACAAAAGACCAATCACATCTCCATTACAAGAATAGGCGGTAATGTAATGTTGATTGTTTATCTTTAAATGTTCTGAAATATTGCCTATTAAAGGTTGAATTATGTTTAGTATTTTATTAATAGATGTTATGTCTTTTTGAATAACTTCATACTGTTCATCACTTTTTAACGATTTCAAAATCTGGTTTGAAGAATCCCTCTCTGCTAGCATCTCCTCATTTTTGGCACGTTTGAAAAGTAACTCTTTTTCTTTAAGCAAAGCACCAAATGAAATCTTTTCCTTATCGTAAAAAGGGGGGATGTCTAATCCACGCAAATAACCATCAGTACAAAGCGTAAATTCCAACTCAATTTTCTCTTCATCTCCATCTATTAATTCAAGCTTAACTAGTAATTTGTTGATGTCGTTTTTAGGGATCGTGATTCGCTCTAACATATTGGCAATAAACTGATGCCGTTCTTCATGAGCCGAACAATGCAACAACACAAAAATCAACTGCAACAACGTACTCTTCCCACCGCCGTTCAAACTCCCCAACGGAAACACTTGCGGGGTAAATTCCGGTTCAAAGCGAATATCCACATCTTTCAACGCCCTAAATTCAGGGACTTGTACACGCACTAGCCGCATGGTTTACTCCGATAACTCTTAAAAATAAGGTAATTGCTTGATTATGGTTAATTTTAACGGCATTTGCTGATTAATTGCATTTATCCCAGTGTATGCCACTAAACTAAAACTAGGCTGGTTACCAAGCTCTAGTCGTAGGGTACGCTGTGCGTACCGTATTTCATCACCGTCGTTATTGCCGAGGAAAGAAGGTACGCACAGCGTACCCTACTGTTTTTGCAGTTTGGGAATGAGCGGTGGTGCTTTGATTTTTTTGTGGTGGTGGAATAAAAAACATGTTTTTTACTCCGATGTTTGAATTTTTGGGTTTGGGTAGGATGTACCTGTTATCAAATAACACTGTGATTTTAAAAAATTACGCTGGTTACCAAGCTCTGGCTTGGTAACGCGGTTGTGAGAAGCTCTAGCTTCGCGGGGCAAGGGAAGCTAGAGCTTCCAGAACTGCATTCCCAAGCTGAAGCTTGGGAATAAGCGAAGATTACAAAGTGAAAGGTTTTAAGCGCTTAGGACAATGGTATGAGCGAATGTTCAATGTAGGATGGGCTGACGGCAGGAAGCCCATCAACTTATAACCCCAATGATGGGCTTCCTAGCGTCAGCCCATCCTACGATTAACCTTTAAACAATCACCTCTAAACAATCACCCCCGCCGCCACCGTAGCCAAGCTGCTTTCATCAATCACAATAAAACTGCCCGTCACCTTATTTTCCGCATAGGTATCCACAAACAACGCTTGTTGCAGTTTGATTTGCACGCGGACGATGTCGTTCATATGGACGGCTTCGGGTTGCGGGTGTTGTTCTAAGGTGTTGACGTTGATTTTATAGTGCAATTCGCCAAACAAGCCTTTCACGGTGCGGGTGGTGTGTTTGATTAAATATTTGGCTTTCGGGTTTAGCGGCTGTTCGGCTAGCCAGCAAATATCCGCGTCTAACTCCCGCGTCACTTTGGGTGGCAGCTCGTTGCCGACGATGATGTCGCCACGCGAAATATCGATTTCATCTTCCAACTCCACTACCACGGCGCTGCCTGCAACGGCTTTTTTTACCGACTTGCCTGCCAGTTTTAAGCTGCGGACTTGCGAGCTGCGCCAGGCGGGCAACACCATCACGGTATCGCCGCATTGCAAACTGCCTTCGGCGAGTGTGCCTTGATAGCCGCGAAATTCCACATCGTCACCCGTAGTTTGAGTGGCGGCGTTGCCGAGCATCACCCGCACCACGCGTTGTACGGGCAGTCGCAAGGCTTTGTTACTGACATCGGCTAGCGTAGACACGGTTTGCAAATAATCCAGCAAAGTCGGGCCTTGATACCACGACATGGCGGTGCTGGCATCAACCACGTTGTCGCCTTTGAGCGCGGACATGGGGATGGCGACAATATTGCTTAAGCCCAAAGCTTCGGCGAATTCTTGATAGTCGCTGACGATTTGCCGATAAATATCTTGCTGCCAATCGACGCTGTCCATTTTGTTGATGGCGAGGACGATGTGCTTAACGCCCAGCAAATGCGCCAAGTACGAATGTCGGCGGGTTTGCGTTGCCAAGCCTTTGCGGGCATCGACCAAAATCACCGCCAAATCGGCAGTGGAAGCGGCGGTGACCATGTTGCGGGTGTATTGCTCGTGGCCTGGCGCATCGCCAATGATAAATTTGCGTTTCGGCGTGGAGAAATACCGATAGGCGACATCAATGGTGATGCCTTGTTCGCGCTCGGCTTGCAGGCCGTCGGTGAGCAAGGACAAATCCACTTCCGATAAGCCGCGTTTCAGCGAGCTTTGTTCAATGGCGGAAACTTGGTCGGCGTGCAGGCTTTTGCTGTCGTACAGCAAGCGACCGATCAAGGTGCTTTTGCCGTCATCGACACTGCCTGCGGTGATAAAACGCAGCAAGCCGATGTTGGCGGGTGCTTCGGTTTCGGTGGTTGGCGCGCTGGCGATTGATAAAGCAGTCATTAGAAATACCCCTCTTTTTTACGTTGTTCCATGGCCGCTTCGGAAGCGCGGTCGTCTAGTCGGGTTGCGCCGCGTTCGGTGACACGGGCGGTGGCGGTTTCGTGAATAATGTCGACAATAGTGGCGGCGGGCGATTCCACGGGTGCGGTGCAAGTGATGTCGCCGACGGTACGGAAGCGGCAAGTCACGGTTTCGACTTGATCGCCCGCTTGTGGAGGCGTCAGTTCAGTGACCGGCACCAACACTTCACCGCGCCGTACCACATCGCGTTGGTGGGCAAAATAAATCGACGGCAGCTCGATGTTTTCGCGTTGGATGTATTGCCAAACGTCCAGCTCCGTCCAATTAGAAATCGGGAACACCCGTAAATTGCCGCCAGGAATCACCCGTGCGTTATACAAAGACCACAATTCCGGACGCTGGTTTTTTGGATCCCATTGCCCAAATTCATCACGGACACTGAACACCCGCTCTTTGGCACGGGCTTTTTCTTCATCGCGTCTCGCCCCGCCGATGCAAGCGTCGGCAGACAATTCTTCGATAGATTCCAATAAAGTCACCGATTGGTAAGGGTTGCGCGACTCTAGCGGATGCCGTAAGCGTATCGTGCCGCGCGCGATGGAATCTTCCAAACTCCGCACTTGCAAGTTGCATTGATAATACTCAGCCATGCGGTCGCGGTAGTCGATGACTTCAGGATAATTGTGTCCGGTGTCGATATGCAATAACGGCAAGCGGATGCGTTCGGGGTAAAAGGCTTTGTAAGCCAAATGCAGCACCACTGCTGAATCTTTACCGCCGGAATACAACAACACCGGATTGCGGCACTCGGCAGCGACTTCACGGAGGATAAAAATGGCCTCCGCCTCTAACACATCCAAATGGCTGTGCAGCGCGTTGGCGTGTGGATCGACGTCAGCGGCGGATGCGTCATCATCCAGCCACACTGATTTTTTTACGCTATTCATTGGTTATGCTCCATAGTTTGAAAGTGTTTACGCTGGAAAAACTTTGCTGGGGAATTATTAATCTTGCCCACTGCGGGTCATTGTGTAATGGCTGATTACAGCGGCTTACTCAAGCGACGATTTATGGTAGCAATCGTTGATAATTTCATCCAATATATGTATTTAATGAAATTGTTTCTTTTTTTATATGTATAACTGGCATTACGCAGTTATTAGCTGATGTTACGCAAACGTTTCCCGCGATATAAAACCAATAATGATGAGTCGCTATCGCGACAGTTTTTTTAATCGGGTTCTCGCACCCGAAGGCGAGCTACTTTCTTTTGCGCCGCCAAAAGAAAGTAGCCAAAGAAAAGGCGGCCCGGTCGCCGCCCATGTCTTGCGCTCCTCGCATTTGTCGTGGGACGGCAAAAGGGGCTCCCTGCCCCTTTGCCGCCGTGCGGCTTCCCTGCCGCACCCCTTCGGGCTATTCCCGACAAATGCTGCGGTGCTCGACGCGACAAACGGGAGAAAAGCGCGTTACTGCTTAACGTCAGTTATAAAAATCAACCCTGACGATTGCAAACCCCAGCGGGGTGGCATGATTATAGAAAAACAACCGAATCCAACGACCAACCCCGAAGGGGTGGCATAAGTTGCCATCATCCTAATTATTTCACCCCTTCGGGGTTGCAATCATGGGCCACGGCGATAGCTATAATCATGGCATCCCTTCGGGATTGTGGATTTTCATATTTCAGAAAACATCTATGTGACAATTGATTACCATGGCTTCCTTAAACTACCACCACCTCCGCTACTTCTGGGTCATCGCCACTGAGAACAACCTCACCCGCGCTGCCGAACGCTTGCACGTCTCGCAATCGGCGTTAAGCATTCAACTAAGGAATTTAGAAGAATCATTCGGACAAACCTTGTTTGAACGCCAAGGCAAACGGCTGATTTTGACCGAAGCCGGACACATGGCTTTTGATTACGCCAACAGTATTTTTAAAGCCGGGGATGAGTTGCTGAATTTGATGCATAATCGTCCGGTGAGCCAGCGGCAGATGTTACGGGTGGGTGTGGTGTCGACTTTGTCGCGGAATTTTCAGTTGGAATTGGTCAAGCCAGTGCTTAACCGCAGCGATATTGAATTGGTGTTGCGCTCAGGCAGTTTGAAAGAATTATTAGGCTTAATGCACACGCATATGCTGGATTTAGTGGTCTCCAATCGCCCCTTGCCACGGGATTCGGAAAGCAACTGGAACTGCCGATTGTTGGACGAGCAATCGGTGAGTTTGATTGGCAAGCCGGAGGCGGTGAAAGCGCACTTTAAATTTCCTGACGATCTGCAATTTACGCCGCTGCTATTGCCCAGTATGGAAAGTGAAATCCGCGCGGCGTTTAATTTCTTAATGGAGCAAGCCAATATCCGCCCGTTTATTGCCGCCGAAGTAGACGATATGGCGATGTTGCGCTTATTAGTGCGCGAGTCCAACAGCTTGGCGTTAGTGCCGCCCATGGTGGTGCGTGATGAATTAAACAGCGGCATGTTGGTGGAACATTACTGCATACCAGATATTTTGGAACACTTCTACGCAATTACGCCGTCACGCAGGTTTCCGAATAGTCTGTTAAAAGAATTGTTGGCGAAGCATCTGTGATTATCGATGGCAGAATCAGCATATCCCTCAAATCCCATCCGGCATCACCGTCCCCAAAGAGCTTCCCGTTAAAGAATAGGCCATGCCGCCTGCAATTACTGCGTAGATCAATCTTGGCAACCATTCTGCCAAAGCATCATCGGCTAAGGCGATAGTTTCGCCTTCCAATTGGCTTAAGTGCAGCAAGCCTTGCGCTAATTTGCCGCTGTGTTCACTGCTATTGATGATTTGCAAGGTTGTTTGTGGCATTACCGCAACCGCTGACAACACCGCATAAACGCTGTCGCCACGCTGGGCATTTTTTACGGCGGGCTGGAATGCCGCGCGTAATTGGCTGTTTTTAATACTGGCGATGGCTTTCGGCAAAGCCTCTGAAAACGCCAAACCTGCTTGTAACAGCAATGCTAAGAGAAACATAAATTGGTGGATTTCCCGCTTGATTAGCCAATTTCCAATAAGCGGCATTGTTAATATCAAACGATGCCACGCTGATTCCACACCGAGAATTTTTACCAGTGTCGGCAAATTAATTAACAAACCCACACCAACGGCAATCTGTAATAAGCAACCAACGGTTCTAAGCAAATACTCGTCAAGTTGGATTTGCTGGGTGACTAAAGCAGGCAATGGCTGGATAAATATCCCTGCAACCATCATAAAAACAGGTAGATATAATCGCGCTTGGGCTTTTTTAACGCGGCTTGCTAACTTACTGTAATGCTGAAACAACTGCTCATAAATTTCCGCCAATTGCCCGCTGGCTTCGGCGGCTTGAACCAAGCTGTATTGGTTGCTGGTAAACAAACCTGCTTTATAAGCCGCTGATGCAATTGGCTGGCCTGCGTTGAGATATGCCGCCATCAGCTGTAATGGCTGCGTTAAGGTTTTCTCTGTTTTCAGCAATAAAGTACAAGCTTGTATCGCCGGAAACCCGGCTATTTCTAAGTTTTTTAATTGCAGAAACAGACTGGCTTGTTGGCTTAACGATAAGCGCGATGTTTTAGGCATAGGGATGATGGTTGTTTATGGGTTTGAATCACTTAGGGACGCGATGCTGTTGGGTCTGGAATAAAAAACATGTTTTTTATTCCAGCATCAAAAAATAGCAATCTTACAAAATTGTTAGCGCAGCACTTTTTAGGTTTATAGCGTTTTGGGTAAAAAAGGTTGTAAGCATAAAGTTAGTTTGTTATGTTCCTGATTCAAAAAATTGTAGATGAAAAATAACCTCCGTTTTTTTGGTTTTTAACGACACCTGAAAAGGTGTTTACTTAACGTTAGGCATTACAATTCAACATCAAAATAGGGGGATGGGAATATGTATAAAATTATAAAAGCTGGTGGCATTCTCATTTGCACCACATCACTATTAAGCGGTTGCGGTTCATCGTTGTTCGCACATCGAGATACAAATCCAAATATCCAAGATGGGACAATACCACCGCACATTTTGCCCTGGAACAAAACAATGTTAAATACGTTTTCTACTACAGCTAGCAGAAGAATGGTTCTAGCAAAGTACGAAAACACGGGCGATACCCTATTGACTTGTGCAGAGCCTCCACCAGATGTTGGTGAAGCATTTGCGTCAGCAGTGGCAGATACACTTACAGCAAAAGCACCAATAGAAGGTGTACCTGTTGAAGTATCGAATGCTTATTCTCGCGCTGTATCAACTCAAATTGCCTCGTTAATTTATCGAACTCAAGGTTTGCAACTTTATAGAGATGCTATGCACAGCTTATGCGTCGATAGAATGAATGGCTGGGTTGTAGGAAAAGCCAAAAAAGATTATCCACTCCCAAAAACTGAGCCTCTTGCCAATCTTCCTGGAATTGATGAGAACTCATACGAATCACTCCGACTGCACTATTTCAACCAATCTGTTGCACTTATTCAGGCAGAACTGGGTAACATGAAAGAAGTGGGCATGATTAAAGCTGGAGAAAACCCTACTTTAGAAAAAGCTATTGACTCAGCAATTAAACTTTTAAATGCAGCAAAACCGCAAGCTACAGAAGAGAATAAATCAACAACTGCCACTACAACTAAATAATTAACTCGATAAGATACGCCAAATAGGATGTGCTGAGGAACGAAGCGCATCTGTCGAGTGTACAAACGCGAATGATGCGCCTCCTATCGTCGGCACATCCTATAACCGCTCGAAAGTCCCAATTCCATCCAACGTAACTATGTCAACATCAAAAAATGAGGAGAGCCAAATATGGCAAGCAATTCGATAAAAAAAATACAACAGGCGCTGCAATTGAAAGGTTTCGATCCAGGGGAAATCGACGGTGTATGGGGACGTAATTCCATCCGTGCGGTTAAGCAATTCCAAGCGGAAAAAGGCCTTGAAGTCGATGGCATCGTCGGCCCCAATACAAGGGCTGCGTTGTTCGGTGAGACGGCAACGGCAGATGCGGCGGCGAACATGTTGGCAAGCAGCACGATCATGCTTCCCTGGTTTGAGGAGGCGAAGCATTTGATAGGCTTAAGTCAAATGGACGATGGCGACAATCCGATTATCATGGACTGGGCCGACGACCTTGACATTCATTACCCTAACGACGAAGTCCCGTGGTGCGGACTATTCGTCGCACACTGCATCAACTCGACACTGCCAGATGAGGCCATCCCGAACAACCCTTTGGGAGCTCGGCAATGGCAAAGATTTGGCGTTGAGACCACCCCGAAGATTGGAGCTGTGATGGTTTTCTGGCGCAAGTCCAAAACCAGCGTATTCGGCCACGTGGGATTTTATGCAGGGGAAAACGAAAATAAAAACGCTTATCAAATCCTGGGCGGCAATCAATCTGATAAGGTTTCCCTAGCCTGGGTTAGCAAAGATCGATTCTTAGGTGCCAGATGGCCGAAGAGCGCTACTTCGCTCGCTAGTGCAACCGTTTTTAAGGAGCCCGATGAAGGTTTATCCGAAGACGAGGGATAGCTGTTTCTGTGGCGCGGAGCGCGGAGCGCTGAACTCGTAACTCGTAAGGTGGATTCGCGCCAGCAATCCACCATTTCGAAGCCATAGTATTGTATTAAAGATGGCGGTTTGCCTTTCGGCGAAACCACCCTACCTCGCTGTTTTTCCTATCTTTTTGTATACAAGAAAACCCTCAAACAATTTCAAACGCAAACACCACGGCAATCAGCGTCATGGTGACTAATGCGAAGATAAAAATCACTTCTGCCCAGCGTTCAAAGCGGGCGGTGCTGCGTTCCAGACGGATTGACAAAAACGATAGTAACGCGCTTAACATAAACAGCAGGCTATCTATCGCCAAGGCTTTATCAATTAGGTAACTGACGACATCGGAGGGTTGGCTTTTAACGATGCTGATAACCATGATGCAAACGCCGATCATGGTCGCCGAGTTCGGCAAAATGTGGTGGCTTAAGTCGTTGTTGTCGCGCTTCATTTCGTGTCCCATTAAAAAATCAGTGCTGGCTTAGATGGCGGTTTTAGCCCAAGTTCCCCGCCGCCGCGCCATTAGCCCATCGGCAATTATGGTCTTACAGTCCCGCTTGCTGTGTCTACTATTTATACATACACCATTAGCCTTTTTAAACCAGCACTTATCTGATAACAATTGGGTACAATAAGCCAATTTTTACAGCTATTATCGTCACCATGTTTCTAATCAGGCCGTTTGTTGTCATTTTCTTGTTTTTGTTAGCCTTCCCCGCCAGTTCGCAATCGCCAAATAACCATTATTTAGTCCTCAATTATCACGACATTGTTGAAAGCCAAGACCCCACCGACAGCATTGCCGTTAGCATCAAAAATTTCGTTGACCATCTGGATTGGCTGAAAAGCCACCATTACGCCATCATCAGCACCCAACAATTGTTGGACGCAGCCGCTGGCGGTAAGCCGCTGCCGGAAAAAGCGGTGATGCTGACGTTTGACGACGGCTATAAAAGTTTTTACCAATACGTTTTTCCGCTGTTGAAAAAATATAAATATCCGGCAACTTTAGCGTTAGTGGGTGCGTGGATGGATGGCGACAACGCCCAAAGTAATCGCCCCAGCCAAGCATTGATGACGTGGCCCGAAGTGCGCGAAGTGGTGGCTTCCGGTTTGGTGGAGATTGCTTCGCACAGTGACGATTTGCATCATGGCGTTACCGCCAACCCCCAAGGCAATGAACAAGCGGCGGTCAGCACGCGCATTTACGACAACGAATATGATGAATACGAAAAAGATGATGCTTATCGGCAGCGGCTGTTCCAGCACATCGGCAAAAGCGCGGATTTCATTTTCCAGAACTTGGCGGTGCGGCCTCGGGTGATGGTCTGGCCTTATGGCGAGTACAACGCCATCGCCGTTGACGCGGCAAAAATGGCGGGCTTGGGAATCACCATGAACTTGGAAGACGGCAGCAATACCTTGGCGGACATCAATACCATCAAACGCATCATGATTTATGGCAACCCCAATAGCCATGAGTTTGCCGAATTAATGACCAAACAACGTTTGTCGCGGCAGTTGCGGGTGGCGCATGTGGATTTGGATTACATTTACGACGCGGACGAAAAACAGACCGAAGCCAATTTGGCGCGCGAGGTTGAACGCATTCTGCACAGCGGCGCGAACACCGTTTACCTGCAAGCCTATGCCGACCCCGATGGCGACGGCAATGCCGATGCCTTGTATTTCCCGAACCGCCATTTACCCGTACGGCGGGATTTGTTCAACCGCGTGGCTTGGCAATTTAAATCCATTGCCAAAATGAAGGTGTATGCCTGGATGCCGATTTTGGCGTATCAGGGCAACATCCCCGCGAAATGGTATGTAAAAGAATGGCGCGACGGCAAAGCCCAAGTGCCGCAGCATATTTACACGCGGCTTTCGCCTTTTAACCCGGAAGTGCGCCAGTTCATCAGTGAAATTTACGAAGATTTGGCGAAATATTGCAGTTTTGATGGTTTGCTATTCCATGACGACGGCATTTTGTCGGACTTTGAAGACGCGTCCGAGTTGGCGATGAACTTCACCCACGACGTTTGGGGTTTGCCTGCCGATGTCGCCAGTATTCAAAAATCGCCGGCATTACGGCTGCGTTGGGGACAACACAAAACTGCCTTGCTTGCCGAATTTACCGACAGCTTGACCGATAAAGTCCGCTATTACCGTCCTGGCATTAAAACCGCGCGCAACTTTTACGCCCTGCCCTTGCTAGAACCGCAAAGTGAAGAATGGTTTGCCCAGTCGTTTCCGGTGTTTTTGGCGCATTACGATTATGTCGCCGTCGAAGCCATGCCGTTTATGGAAAAAGCCAGCAATCCTGAGCAATGGCTCAAGCAATTGGTAGAAAAAACCGCGCAATATCCCGATGGTTTGAAAAAAATGGTGTTTGAACTGCAAACCACCGATTGGGAGAAAAAGCAGAAAATCCCGATGGATACCTTCATCAGCCAACTGGAATTGTTGAAAAAATTGGGGGCTAAGCATATTGGCTATTATCCCGATGATTTTTTTAACGACCAACCGGAGTTAAAACGCTTACAACCCGCGTTTTCCGTGATCGTGACGGATAATTAAAGCAATGGGCGCATGGGTAGATTCGCTTAATCACTGGTTGACCAGCCAGAGTTGGCTTTGGCAAGAACAGCTGGAAGCGATGCCGTGGCAAAGCCTTGAACAAGCCTTGTCGCTGTTTGTTTTTTATTATCCGTTGGTGATGGCCTATATCTGGATGATTGGCGGCAGCCTTTACTATTTCCGCCGGGAATGGCAAAACCCGCTAGCACTGGACGCAACGCCAGAACTGCCGGACTATCCGCCCGTTTCCATCCTCATCCCTTGCTATAACGAAAGCGAAAACATCCGCGAAACCATCAGCCATTTGCTGCACCAGAACTACCCCCATTACGAAATTATCGCCATTAATGACGGCAGCAAAGACAACACATTAGCAATCTTGCAAGAACTGGCGGCGCAACATCCGCAAGTGCGGGTAGTGAATTTGGCCAGCAACCAAGGCAAAGCGGTCGGCTTACGCACCGCCGCCTTACTGGCGAATAGCGAATATTTGGTCTGCATTGATGGCGATGCCTTGCTGGCGGACAACGCCGTCGCTTGGATGCTGCGGCATTTTCTGAGCAACCCGAAAGTCGGTGCTGTCACGGGCAATCCACGCATCCGCAACCGATCTACCTTGCTCGGCAAAATCCAAGTCGGCGAATTTTCCGCGATTGTCGGCATGATAAAACGCGCCCAACGCAGTTATGGACGCATTTTTACCATCTCTGGTGTCATCGCCGCCTTCCGCAAATCCGCCTTGCATGAGGTGGGTTATTGGAGTCCAGACATGATTACCGAAGACATCGACATCAGCTGGAAACTGCAATTGGCGGGCTGGCAAATCCCGTTTGAAACCCAAGCCTTATGCTGGGTGTTGATGCCGGAAACCTTAAACGGCCTGTGGCGGCAACGCAGCCGCTGGGCGCAAGGCGGTGTGGAAGTGCTAATGCGCTATTTTTCCTCGCTATTTAACCGCCGCGCCTTGCCGATGTGGCCTTTGTATTTGGAATGCTGCATCAGCTTGCTGTGGTCATTAACGGTGCTGCTGTTGATTCTGCTCGCCCCGCTGCATGTCTGGCTGGACAATCCACAAGCCATGCTGGGCGATTTATCGCCGAGTTGGACCAGCATGTTATTAAGCCTCACCTGCCTGCTGCAATTTGCCGTCAGCCTCAGCATTGATGCCCGCTACGAACAGCAATCCGGCGGCAGATATTATTATTGGATTATTTGGTACCCGATTGTGTATTGGCTAATCAACATCGGCACGGCGGTTAATGGCTTCATTAAAGCCGTGCGGAAAAAACGCGGGCAACGCGCGGTTTGGGTGACTTTGGACAGAGGCTTAAAAGATCATGCAAAAACTCATCATCAATAAACCGCATTTGCAATCCAAACTGCAAAGAAGCGGTGCTTTTTGCGTCGCCGCCTTAAGCTGGCTGCTATGGCTGTATTTTTTGTTACCGCTGCTGACCTTATCAGGCTGGTTGTTGGGAGTAAAAAGCCTGTCCAACGAAGTCCGCTGGTTCGGCGGCTACAAAACCTTGCTGGAATTATTGCAGATGTACGGCGGGGTGGTTGTAGTGATTGCGTTGTTGTGGATTGTTTGGAGCTTGTTAAGAAAGGTCAGTAAACCGCCCGCCACCAACGCCACGCCCGTTGTTGATAACCAGCAACTCTGCGGCTTTTTCCAAATTAATGCGGAACAGTTGGTGCGAGGTAAAGCCGCCAAGTTAGTCACGGTAAGTTTTGATGACAGCGGGCATATTAAATCTATACGTGAGGGTTAGGACTGAACGTTACAGCAATGGAGTGAAAAAACAGGTTTTTTCACCAAGCGGGGATGGGGTTGTAAGCCTTTGCGGAGTTCTTTGGGTAGGATGTTCAGATAGTTTATAGGATGTGCCGACGATAGGAGGCGTATCATTTGCGATTGCACACTCGACAGATGCGCTTCGTACTTTTCCCCTCTGGGTACAACATTTTATGTAGCGCATCTTATTGAATTGTAGGGTGGACAGAAAAGCGTTGCACACCCTACATGATGGTAAGACGAGTAAGACTTTTGGTTTACTTTTCTGGTGTAACCAATATTTGGCTCAAAATTTCAGGTTGACGCTGAGTTACTGCCGTTGGATTGCTTGCCAAGTCTGCAGCTGTATAAGGTGTTATGCCAAAGGTCGTAATTTTTAGGGTTTGATTGGTTGGATTCACAACAAATGCAGTCCAGCCGAAAGAAAATAATGCCGTGTTGCCGCCTATTACCACTTTGGCATTAATGCGTGGGTTGTCTTGCAAGCCCACAGGTGTGTAACCCAATTGAGTCAATTGACCGTTGACCAAACCTTCCATTGCCAAATTTCTTATCGCCATTGGCAATTGATTAAATTGGTCTACGTTACTGACACCGACAGCGGCAAACATTTGCCCCAAGATTAAATTGCCATTAGGAATAAAACCCAACAAACTGGTAATTGTGTCGCCAAACGAGGGGGCGAATGCAACAGAACCGGTACTGATTTCAAACGCAGACGTTTTAATTTGTGGTGCCGCCAATGGGTTACCAACTGTAGTCAATGCGGTTAACACATCTTCGCGGCGTTGATAAGTCAAATCGTTAATGAGCGTACCGTGAATATCAGCAGCGATAAAAACAACATTTTTAATATTGTTTTCGTCGATGAATCTTAATATCTCAGTACGTTCTGACGCATAGCCTTCAAAGCGGTCAGCAGCGCCAAAAACACCTAAGTTTTGGATAGGTTCAGGAACGGCAACAAATTTCCATACTACACCATCTTCTTGGGCGGACAATAAATCGGCTTTCAGGCGGCTGATTTGGGCTTTACCCAGCATGGTACGGGTCGCCGCTTTGCCAATATCAAATGAATTCGCAATAAAAGTTCCTATTTGAGTAGGACTGGTAATGTCTGATACGTCGGTTAATTCTTTGTCGCGGAAAGAGCGGGCATCCAGCATATAAAAACCAGCGGTTTTGCCATAACGTTGGGCGCGGTACAAATCAGGACGACCGTCGGTTAAAGCATCACCAACATTACCGTAACGTTTATCGTTAATGGCATTGTATTCGGTGAAGGCTTGTAGGCCTTTGTTATACATAGCTGTTTGGTTAATTAAGCCAGAAGTTTCGCCAAAGCGTGTGTCAGTGCTTGCCAAGGCGCCGCCTGCGAAATCGTTGATAACTTCATGGTCGTCGATCATGGAAAAAATCGAGACATTTCTTTGCATTTTTGCCAGCGTGTTCATGCTGTTACGAGGGGAGTAAACCTCGTTGTGTTTCAAACGATATTCCGTTAAGGTTTTTGCTTGGTCAACAGGTACGGCTGGGGATGGATAATCAGCATAGATGCTGTCACCTAATTTGACAAAAAAATCAAAATTTTGAGCGTTGATATTTTTAATAGCCGGATAAGGTGCCAATTCACCTCGCCAGTCACCCGTCACGCCAAAGACCAAGCCACCTAAGCCATCGGAGGCGGCAGTTTTAAATCTTCCTGTTGCTACTGCATCAAAATCAGTCACTGTATAAGTGTAATTTTGACCTGACTGGAGGCCGCCGACGACTAATTTGGCGGGTACTAATGGATCAGTCACCAAAACACTTTCATCTTTGACGATGTTGTTACTTGCATCTTTGACTTGGAAGCGAACTGTTCCCTGACGGCTACTACGCGCCCATAAGACAGTGGAGTTTTCGGTAGTGTCACCGCTAGAAATACCGTTTGGCAAACGCGCTTGTGCGGTTGGTAACACACAAGCCACTAAACCTAATGCGACAACAAGTTTTTTTAAAATCATTTGTTCTGACCTATTAAAAGTTAACATGGAATCGCTACGGTATCCGAAGTAGATGAATCTATAATGACAGTTTCGATGTGTTGGGTTACGGCTATCGCCTAACCCAACCTACGCCTGTAAAAACAATTTTTAACACCAATACCAACGCCAGCACTCAGCGAACCGATTAACCGAATCACCTCAACAACCAATTTACCACCACCGCCAATCCCAGTGGTTGAAATCCACCAGGGCTGGTTTATTTCAACCACCCTCGCCTTGCCTTAATAAACCCATCTGTTTCCACCGCGCCCATAGAAAAAAACAATCACCAATTTTTTCAATCTGTTATCTACAGGCCTTGAATATTGCCTTAAGCACAACAAGTTGGCGTGGCAATTGCTTTAATGCTTAGTTAATCACTGCAAACAGCGTTCTCTGCTATCAATCACAGTGCATAAATTGACCTAAATTTGAGGATAAATGATGAGTATTAGCAGCACATCTGCATTACCAAAAACCGGATTTGCAGGTTTAAAAGAAAACTGGAAGAGCGATTTATTGTCCGGTTTCTTGGTGTTTTTAATTGCCATGCCTTTGTGTTTGGGCATTTCGATGGCTTCCGGCTTCCCGCCTTCAGCCGGGATTATCACTGCCATTATCGGCGGTGTGTTGGTATCACGTTTAAGCGGCTCGTTCGTCACTATCAACGGCCCGGCGGCGGGTTTGATTGTGGTGGTTTTGGGCGCGGTGCAAGCGCTGGGTGAAGGCGATGCTATGGCGGGCTACCGCTACACCTTGGCGGCTATCGTGGTCGCCAGTGTCTTCCAGATTTTAATGGGCTTTTTTAAAGCCGGACGCTTAAGCTCATTTTTTCCGGCATCCGTCGTCCACGGTATGTTGGCAGCGATTGGCATCATCATCATGACTAAACAGATTTTTGTGGTGATGGGTAGCTCGCCAGAAAAAGGCAGTAGTTTAATTTCAACCATGATGCAAATTCCACAAGGTTTGATGAATTTGAATCCAGAAATCGCCATTATCGGCGGCACTGGTTTGGTGATTTTGATTATCTGGTCGATGCTGAAAAATCCGTTGTTAAAAATGATTCCTGCGCCGTTGGTGGTGGTTTTGGTGGGTATTGGTTTGGGCAATTATTTTGATTTGGAACATGAACACATGTACTTGTTTTTGCCCGATACGGCTTTTTTACCGCATCACGAAGCCATCATTGGCCCGAAATTTTTGGTCGCCATTTCCGATAATTTCATGTCCAGCTTTTACTTCCCTGATTTCTCCAAATTTGCCACGCTGGAATTTTGGGAAGCCGTGGTCAGTATCTGCTTGGTGGGTAGCTTAGAAAGTTTATTGAGTGCGATGGCTGTGGATAAATTAGACCCTGACAAACGCCATTCCAATTTAGATAAAGATTTGACTGCCGTCGGTGCTGGTAATTTATTGGCGGGGTTGGTTGGTGGCTTACCGATGATTGCTGAAATCGTGCGGAGTTCTGCCAACGTCAGCAATGGTGCAAAAACTAGCTGGGCGAACTTTTTCCACGGCTTGTTTTTATTGTTGTTCGTGGCCTTGTTCCCACGCTTAATCCATAGCATTCCCTTGGCTGCCTTAGCTTCTTTGTTAGTGTTTACTGGCTTCCGTTTGGCATCACCGAAGGAATTCGGCAAGGTGTTAAATTTGGGTAAAGAACAAATGCTGATCTTTATCATCACCATTATTGGCGTGATTGCCACCGACTTATTGGTGGGTGTGGCGATTGGTATCGTGACTAAAATCGTCATCCATTTAGTGCGGGGCGTTAAGCTGAGCAACTTGTTCAAAATTGATTTTGAAGTACGCAAAACCAGTGCCGACCAAGTGATGGTAGAAATCAGCGGCGCGGCTATTTTCTCTAACATGTTGAAATTAAAAGATGCGGTATTGGCAATCGAAGCGGGCAAAACCGTGACTTTTCAATTAAATAACGCTTACATGCTTGACCATTCGGTGATGGAATTCTTCCACGATTTCCAACACGATTACGAAGGCAAAGGCGGAAAATGTCTTTTTGAAGGCTTGGAATACCACCAAGCTTATGCCGACCATCCTTTAGCAGCTCGTCGTATCGTCCAGTGGGATTAAGCTGATAAAAAACTTTTCAGTTTTTGGAGCGCGGGCATCTTGCCCGCAACTAGCGGGCAAGATGCCCGGGCTCCTTATCGCTAACTGACGTTACGCAGCAACGCGCTTTCTCCCGTTTGCTGCGTCGAGCACCGGAGTATTTGTCGGGAATAGCCCGAAGCACCCAAGGGCATAAAGGGCGCGGCAGGGAAGCCGCGCGGCGGCAAAGGGGCAGGAAGCCCCTTTTGCCGTCCCCCGACAAATGCGAGGAGCGCAAGACATGAGCGGTAATCGGGCCGCCTTTTCTTTGGTTACTTGCTTTTGGCGGCGCAAAAGAAAGTAACTCGCCCTCGGGTGCGAGAACCCGATTTAATAACATCGCGATAGCGATTCATTATTGTTTATTTTCGTTTCAGAAAAAGTGAGTGCGTAACATCAGTCACTAAAACCGAAACACTTGCAGCATTGCTTAACGGCGTTGATTGCCCTTCCCACACACGAGGAGTCAGCTCATGACTTTAGCAAGACACACCAACAACCACCCCTTCCATTTGGATACCGCCATCGAGCATATTGCCCATTGGCTGCCCACCCAAGGCCCGATTAAAGACTTCATCCATCACAACACCTTACACGCGGTGCAACACTACCCGTTCCACAAAGGCGTGGCGGTTGCCGCTAAAGTGTTCGGCGCACGCAGTTATTTGCCGATGGCAGATTACCAAGCCATGTACCAAAAAGGCCGGATTAAAGATTTCGCTATTGATTGGGCGATCAAACAATCCGGCTACACGCCCGACCATTTCCCGCTGTTACGCACCAATCTATTCATTGTTGACCACAGCCAGCATTATCCGCCGATTTCCTTAGCCAACCACGGCATTCGCAATCGCTGGATCAGTCATTTGGAAGTGGATTTGAATTCGCTAGTGCATCCGGTGATGTTCCGCTTGCTGGGTAACTTTCTTGACCAAGGCATCAGCCGTTGGACTTTAGCGAAAGCCGACGAATCGTTTTGGGATTGCGTGTGGCGTTTGGCGCAAAACAGCTTGTTGCCGCTATACCCTTTCGATAGCTTAACCATGCGGGAAATGCTCAACGGCACACCTGATGATGTGATTACGACCTGCCTACATCGCTTGGTTGGCAATGAAGCTTTGTACGAACAATATCTTTTGGAAATGCTGCTAGGCCATCCCGGCTGGGCTGGCATGGTGCGCTTGATTGAACTAGACCCAAAAGCCTTGTTAGAAAGCCGCAATATTTCCCTAAAAGAAATGCTTGCTGTCGAGCTGTTGGCAGAATGGGCGATTGTGCAGAAAAAACGCGGCAAAGACTTTATTGCGGTAGCGCAACTGCCATCTACTGCCGACATTCCACTGCTCAGCGATTACCAAGACCAAGCCAAAGTACCGCTGAGCCTAAAAATCTGGCACGAAGCCATGGAATACTCGCTGCATGCGGAATTATTGGCAGGCTTGCAACGCCAACCTGCGCCTGCGGAAAAACCCAAACCCACACCGATTGCCCAAGCGTTCTTCTGCATTGACGACCGCGAATGCTCGCTACGCCGTTATTTGGAAGAAGCCAACCCCGCCATCGAAACTTTCGGCGCGGCAGGATTTTTCGGCATCGACTTTTTATACCAAGGTTTTGACGATGCCTATCCGGTCGCCCAATGCCCCAACATCTTAAGCCCCAAGCATTTAATTTTAGAAACCAGCTTGGCAAGCGAGCCGGAAAAAAAGGCCATCACCGATGGCTTGTCGGATTTGCACATCAAACCGCATTCGCTGTTCCGTGGCTGGTTGTATACGCAACTGCTAGGTTTTGGCTATGCCGGACGGATGTTGTGGGATGTGTTCCGGCCTGGCACGCAACTGGTAAAAATCCAAAAACTCAGCGAAGTCTCGGCGCACACGCATTTGCATTTATTGCGGGAAAGCGACGAACCCACCGAAGACGGGCGTTTGCTGGGCTTTTCTTACCTTGAAATGGCGGACAAAATTGAAGGCTTGTTGCGCAACATTGGCCTGACCAAAAACTTTGCGCCGTTGGTGGTGGTGGTCGCGCACGGCTCCAGCAGCACCAACAACCCGCATTTTGCCGCTTACGATTGCGGCGCGTGTTCCGGCAAACCCGGCGCACCCAATGCGCGGGCGTTTGCGTGGATGGCGAACAGTTTGGAAGTCCGCGAAATTTTACGCGAACGCGGTATTGTCATCCCCGCCAGCACTTTTTTCGTCGGCGCGTTGCACAACACCAGCCGCGATGAAATCACCTATTTCGACCAACATTTATTGGCAGGCTACCCAACCGAAACCTTGGAAGCCTTCCAAGCAGCAATGGCGCAAGCTTTGGACAAAAACGCCTTGGAACGTTGCCGCTGGTTTGAACTGGCACCACAAGGCCACGACCACGATGATGCCCACGCCAACGCCAACGCTCACAAACACGTACAAGCACGGGCAACGTCGATTTTTGAACCGAGGCCAGAGCTAAACCATTCCAATAATCTCTATGCAGTCGTCGGCAGACGGCAACTGACCAGCGGCCTGTTTTTAGACCGCCGTTCGTTCTTGCATTCTTACGATCCCAACACCGACCCCGAAGGCAATATCATCGTCAAAATCCTGTCGGCGGTGATTCCGGTGTGCGGCGGCATTAATTTGGAATATTTGTTCTCGCGCGTCGATAACTCCGTGTATGGCGCAGGCACAAAATTGCCGCATAACGTCATTGGTCTGCTGGGCGTAGCCAACGGCGTGGAAGGCGATTTACGCACCGGCTTGCCGTCGCAAATGATTGAAGTCCACGAGCCGTCACGCTTGTTGATTGTGATTGAGCAAAGCACCGAACTGCTGGATAAGGCTTTCACCAAACTCGGCGCGGCTTTGATGGAATGGCTGAATAACGATTGGGTACGCTTGGCAGCCTGTCATCCTGAAAGCCGCGAGCTGTATTTTTACCACCAAAGCGGCTGGGAAAAAAACGAATTGCCTAGCGATTACCAAGTGCCGACGGCAGACAGTTCCGCCGTTATTATTCGCGGCGAACGGCACACGATTCGGGTGCATATTTTGAAAGCGGCTTAATTGGAAAATACGTAGGTTGGGTTGCGCGGTTTGCAACCCAACACATCGAGGCAACAAATGTTGGGTTGCAAAACGCGCAACCCAACCTACCAAAACTTTCGCCTTTCGCTTAATTTGGAACTCTTAAATGAATGTATTTATCCTTACCTGCCTTTTCCTACCGTTCATCGGCATCTTGCTGATCACGTTATTGGGCAGCTCTGAAAAGAAAATCTCGGTGATTTCATCGTGGACAACTTACGCCATGGGCTTAAGCAAAATCGCTTTGTTGGCCTTATGGGCCAACAGCGGTTTTGTCGCCCATGAGTTTGAATGGTTTACCTTGTACGAACACGGCAGCTACCAGCTACCGATTTTGTTTTATCTGGACGAAATCAGCGCCGCGTATTTGTTTGCTGTCTGGGTGATTTTCTCGGTCATCGTCCGTTATTGCCGCAATTATTTGCACCGCGAACAAGGCTATAAACGCTTTTTCATCACCATTTTTGGTTTTGCCTTTGGCCTTAACATGGTGGTGTTGTCGGGTTCTATCGACATGTTGTTTGCTGGCTGGGAAATCGTCGGCATCTCCTCATTTTTGTTGATTGCCTTTTACCGCCAACGCATACAACCCGTCCGCAACGCCTTACGCGCTTACACCGTGTATCGGTTTTGCGACATCGGTTTGCTACTGGGCGCGTGGATGAGCCATCAGCTGTTCCACGAGAGCGACCATTTCAGCAACTTGTCGGTGTTGTTTGAACATAACGCCCCCGCACCTGCCAGCTATCCGGCGTTATTGCTGATGTCGTTATTGGTTTTCGTTGCCGCTTCCGGCAAATCGGCGCAGTTTCCGTTTTGCTTTTGGTTGCCACGGGCGATGGAAGGGCCAACGCCATCCAGTGCGATTTTTTACGGCGCGTTGTCGGTGCATTTAGGGGTATTTTTGTTGCTGCGTACCATGCCGATTTGGCGCTATCACATCCTGACTTGCTCCATCTTGTTTATGATCGGCCTGCTCACCGTCATCATCGCCAGCCTTGCCGAAAAAACCCAATCCAACATCAAAGGCCAAGTGGCGTATGCGTCCATCACCCAAGTGGGCTTGATGTTTATGGAATTGGCTTTTGGTTTGGAAAGCTTGGTGCTGGTGCATTTTTTGGGCAATGCGTTTTTACGTTGTTACCAATTACTGGTGTCGCCCTCCATCGTCGCCCACGCCATGCGCGTAGAAGGTGCGATTGATACCAACATGACCGCACCCAACGCCGCGCTGAAAGCCCGTTTACCCGTCTCTATCCGCGACACTTTGCCTGAGGTTTTGCAAAACACCTTATATGTGTTCGCTTTGCAAGAAGGCAATTTGGAATTGCTGGTGCGTTGGTTGTTGTGGTCGCCGTTAAAACGCGTCGGTGCAGCCCTCAATGGCATCAACAGTTGGCTTATAGCGCTGATGGCGGGATTGCTAATCGCTGCTTTGCTCATCTTGCAACAAGGCGGCTTCATCGAAACCAAATGGCTGGCGATTCCTTTAGCGTTGGCAATGATGTTGGCATCGCTGAGCGCCTTTAGCCAAAAGCACAGCTTTATCAATACCTGGAATGCGGTCGCCGCCAGTTGTTTACTGGCAGGTGCGTCGGTTTGGTTTTTACACCCAGATGCGGAATTGGATATTATCCTGTTCGCCAGCGGCATCATCCCATCGTGGCTGTTAGGTGCAGCGGTGTTGTTGCGACTGCCAAAACCGGAAAAATTTAAAAACACCCCGTTCGCTTATCGGGCCATGTCAGAAACCAATCCATTAATGGCAGCCATTTTGTTCTTAAGCTTTTTAGGCTTAGTCGGCTTCCCCATTACCCCCGCTTTTATCGGCGAAGATTTACTGCTTTACCACGCCAGTAGGGAATTTGCTTGGATTGCAGCGTTAATCGCCGTGTGTTTCGTCATCAACGGCATCGCCGCTGCGAGGATTTATCTACGCATTTGTATGGGCAAACCTGTGGAGATAAATGTTTAGATTTGTACTGTAGGGTGCAGCTATAAGGGGCAAACAGCATGCTGGTTTGCCCTTTTTTTTGGGGATTTTTGAGGGTTGTCCACGAAAAACACGAAAAGGCACGAACGGATACTTTAAAAAGTGACAGGGAGCGCGGGCATCCTGCCCGCAGATTGGGAACAGGATGGTCGCGATCCAAAAACCGAAGATTTTATAGTTCCCACTCTGGCGCGTAACTGCCATTAAGTTAAGGATTTATATTTTAGTTTCAATAAGATAGAGCGCTAGTTCCCAAGCTCCAGCTTGGGAATTCAAGTCCGAGAAGCTCTAGCTTCGATAATACGGGAAGCTAGAGCTTCCGAAACGGCATTCCCAAGCCGGAGCTTGGGAACGAGCGAAACAACATGCTGGTTTGCTTTTTTTTGTTTGGGGATTTTTGAGGTTGTCCACGAAAAACACGAAAAGGCACGAACGAAGCGCCTAAAAGCAAGGTAAGCATAGTGGCCTAAAGCGCTTGCCCCCCTGCCGCCCAAACCGCTGCGCGGCCTGCGTGTTGGGCGGCAGGGGAAAAGCCAAGTAGCACATCCAAAGCCTACTCGCCCAGGACACAAAAGCCACAGAACATTTTAAAAAACTTAGCTTTAAAATCGACCACGCGGGGTATTTATTTAAAACAGGTAGCCTAACCCCAATAGCTCAAAATTAGACCTTTACCGAGTTAAAAGTAACTAATAGAAATGTTAAATACCCCATGGTCTGCAGCATCAACACCGTTAACTAAAAATGTAAAATTATAGGAAGCAGTTGGCAAATTAGACCAACTAAATCCATTTGGGGTTAAACAAAGTGTATAAACGCCAGTTAGGTACTGAACAGGACTAATTGAATAGTTAACCTTCACAGGTATTTTATCAACAGATGAACCAACAATTTCTCTGCTAGTACCCGAAATCAACTTTAATTTAGACCAAGTGATTCCGGCTTGTAATTTACCACTATTTCTATTAATAAAAGTGACCCTATTGCAAGCTTTACCTGTTCCTGAAGTAGGAATATCCCAGCCTCCAATTTGACCGCCAAGACCTCCTAAATCTATTGTTTCGGAAAATGCATTAAATGTTGTAAAACAGAAAAATAAAGCAACGTATTTTAATATTTTCATAATTACTCCTTCTGGACTAGTTTAAAGATTTGCTTTTTCCTAACGTTAAGTAAACACCTTTTCAGGTGTGATAGAAAACTCAAAAAACGGTGTATATTTTTCACCTACCATTTTTTGAATCAAGAACATAACACCTTAGTTTTCTATTAACAACCTTTTTACCCAAAAAGCTATACACCTAAAAAGCGCTGCGCTAACAATGCGGTCACAACCTCCAAAAAATTCAATTCGCCTCATCCTAATTCCCACCAACATCAACCAATATCCCGACCTACGATTGGTACACACCATAAAAACATAATCGTAACCACATGAATATTATTACTTATTCCTTAAAGACATTATTTTCAAATCCCGTCCTGCTTTATTTTCGTGTCTTTTCGTGTGTTTCGTGGACAAAACCAACTAAAAAACACCGTTGATGTGATGTTGACTCATTCCCAAGCTGCGGCTTGGGAATGCAGGATGGGAAGCTCTAGCTTCCTGTCACTCTCGAAGCCATAGCACCACCAATTTTACAGTAAGCTATTGATAAAATGATCATCTTAAAGGAACATTAGGCGTCCTCCCAAATCGGTGGACAGGATACTTAAACCAATAAATACAGAGGTGATATATGAACGCGATGAAATCTTTATTAGCCATTGGCGCACTGGGCGCCATAACTTGCTGCATGTCTACCGCCTACGCCATAGATGGCCCCGCCAGTCCGGTTTTTTTCGCCCATTTGCTGGGCGGTAATGAAGTGAATGCAAGTGGCATTGCAAATGTCGGCGACCCTGACGGCTTAGGGACTGCTACCGTCATCAGCAAAGACACCAATACTTTGTGTGTAGCCTATTCAATCAACAATATTGCCGCACCTACAGCCACCCATATCCATAAATCAGTGGCTGGAATTCCGGGCCCAGTCGTTTTGATATTGGCTAAGCCCAGAAGCGGCAATCCTGGTGCGAACGGTAATTGTTACAGGAACTTAGATCCGGCTCTGGTCGCCGACATTATTGCCAATCCATCTGGCTATTACATCAATATACATAACGCGGAATTTCCCGGTGGCGCATTGCGGGGACAATTGTTCTAGTGGTTTGATAAAACAAGCTCGATGGATCGCAGCGTGATACTAAAGAAATGCCATTAAAAGCCCGTCATTATTTTTTGACGGGCTTTTTTTTCGGCATCAACATTTCTGGCAAATTTGAATGGCAGCGCGTCCCTATGACCTACTTGTTGGGCTTGATATTGCCACAAAAGCCAAACTGCCATCCATCAGCTAATTCTTGTCAGCCAATACGTCGATTATGGGCAAAAGCCGTGACCTGTATATCATCAAGAAACACACGATAGAACAGGGTATATGGAAAGCGTGACAACCTGATACACCTAATCCCTGATGGATGAACTAACCGCCAAGTTTCCGGTTTTTCAATAACCAGCTCAATCACACGCTCAAACTCACAGATGATGGCATTCCCAAGTCCAGCGCGTTGTTCCTCGTAAAAGCGCACCGCCTCCAAATATTCGGCTTCAGCTTCTGGAAGAAAGCAATAGCTCATCGCAGCAGCGCACGGGCTTTTGTGGCAACTTCTGCACCGGAAATAGCTTGCGTTTTTCCTCTATCAAATTCAGCAACACGAAGTGCGGATTCTTCCGCCCATAAATGCTCAAACTCAGATTCAGAAACTTCTTCCAAACTCAATAAAAGCCGCTGCACTAAAGCCGCCCTATCTTGGACAGGCAGGGAAAAAACTTCAGCTTCAATTTGTGCGAGATTCATAACGGATACCTTAACCCAGTAATTATGGAGCCTAAAAAACTACTTGCTACACTAGTCGAGATTGTAAAAAGCAGTACCCAACTGGCAAAAGTGATACAAGATTAAACAAGAGTATCAATACTAAAAGCCTGATTACAAAATTGCAACGAAAGCCCAAAATGAACTCAAATTTTTCAGTGCAAGCCGCTCAACGTTAAGCAAACACCTTTTCAGGTGTGATAGAAAACTCAAAAAACGGTGTATATTTTTCACCTACCATTTTTTGAATCAAGAACATAACACCTTAGTTTTCTGTTAACAACCTTTTACCCAAAAGGCTATACACCTAAAATGCGCTGCGCTAACAATGCGTTCATAATCTCCAAAAAATTCAATCCGCCTCATCCTATTTCCCACCAACATCAACCCGACCTACGATTGATAAACACCATAAAAACATAATCGTAACCACATGAATATTATTACTTATTCCTTAAAGACATTATTTTCAAATCCCGTCCTGCTTTATTTTCGTGTCTTTTCGTGTTTTTCGTGGACAAAACCAACTGAAAAACACCGTCGATATAATGTTAGCGGCTATACTGCCCACGTTGGCTTGCACCCAACACTGTTAAATTAGCCACCACAAACAAAATCAAGCAGTAACACTTTTAAACGGATTCTCATCATGAAAACAACCTTACCCTTAATTTTGCTTTTACTGGCATCGGCTTCCGTGTTTGCCAATTCCAGCTGCCCAACCGCACCCAACCAACACGATAGCTATGTTTTAGCGATTACCTGGCAACCCGGTTTTTGCGAATACACGCCGAAGACCAGCTCAAAACCCGAATGCCAAGCCATGAAAACTGGCAAATTGGTGGTTGCCAACCTCAGCTTGCATGGCTTGTGGCCGAATAATAAAGCTTGCGGTAAAAGCTACGGCAATTGCGGCAATTCCAGCATTGATTTAAGCGAAGAAACTTTGAAATTTATCCAACCGTGGATGCCAAACTTTTATTTCGGCAAAGATTTTGGCGAGTATGAATGGAAAAAACACGGCACTTGCCAATCATTAGACGACGACAGCTACTTTAGAAAAGCAGTCACCGCCGTGCAAACCGTCAACAATTCAGACGTTGGCGCGTTGATTATTAAAAACATCGGCAAAACCATCAGCCGTAAAACCTTAATAGACACCATCAATAAAATCCATCCCGATGCCGCCAACAAATTTACCTTGCTGTGCAGCGGTAAAAACCTGCAAGAAATCCGTATAAAACTGCCTATAGATTTTAAAGCTTCACCAACGCTCGTAGGCTTAATCGGCACAAAACCCGTCAGCAAAGACAGCGATAGCAAGGAATGTAAAGGCGATACTATTTATATTGAGCGTAGTGGTATCAATTAAGGAGTTGTTCTTTTTTCAATAACGGATGTTACGCACTCACTTTTTGTGTGACGAAAATAAATAGGTAGTGGTAAAAAATCAAGTGATAGCTCGAAAGAAAGGAGTCAAAAAACATGTTTTTTGATGCTGTTTTTGAAAAAAATATCACGCTGATTTTTACCATTACCAATAAATAATAATGAATCGCTATCGCGATGTTTTGTTAAATCGGGTTCTCGCACCCGAAGGCGAGCTACTTTCTTTTGCGCCGCCAAAAGCAAGTAGCCAAAGAAAAGGCGGCCCGATCGCCGCTCATGTCTTGCGCTCCTCGCATTTGTCGGGGGACGGCAGAATGGGCTTCCTGCCCATCTGCCGCCGTGCGGCATCCATGCCGCACCCCTTCGGGCTATTCCCGACAAATGCTGCGGTGCTCGACGCGGCAAACGGGAGAAAGCGCGATACTGCGTAACGTCAGTCAATAAGATACTTATAGGATGTGCCGACGACAGGAGGCGCATCAATCGGGTAAAAACTCGAACGATGCGCTTCGTTGGCTTTAACTGCCCTGCCCGCTTTAATCCGCATCCCAATCCATATATTTCTTCACCGTCCGCCTATCCACACCCGCCACTCTCGCCACGGCCTCAAATCCACCTAATTCAGCATACAAAAATCGGCAATAGTTTTGCATCAGCTGTTGCGCGGATTGATAGCCATCTTCTGTACGGTACAAGGCAAACTCATCTTGAACCACTGCCGCTAACGGTTTGGCCTGATAACTTCCGGTCAAACAAATACGGCGGATACACTGCTCCAGTTCGCGCACGTTGCCGGGCCAGTGGTAATCCGGCGGTACGGTGGTGCGGATTTTGGTTTCGATGCGGTTGAGCAAATCTTCGTCCGGCGTGGGGATGACGCGGTTCAGCAAGCGGGCGATCAGGCTATGCAATTCGTTAGGGTTTTCGTGGATGCGTTGCTGCAAGCTGGGCAAGGTGATGACATCGGAACACAGGCGGTAATACAAATCGGCGCGGAACAGGCCTTGTGCCAAAAGTTCGGCAATCGGGCGGTTGGTGGCGCTGATGACGCGGCCTTCGAAGCGGTGTTTTTCATGGCTGCCGACGGGGCTGTAGACGCGGTCTTGGATGACGTTGAGCAATTTCACTTGAATCGGCACGTCGACATCGCCGATTTCATCAATAAACACCGAGCCATGACGGCTGCATTTGGCGAACAAGCCGGGATGGTTGTCAATTGCGCCTGTGAACGCGCCTTTTTTATGCCCGAACAATTCTGATTCCAGCAAGCTGGTGGAGTATTCGGACAAGTTAATCGCCCGAAACGACGCAGTGAAACTTTCCACAAAGCGCCGCGTACTCAGATCAAACGGGATATAGCCGGAACAACCCACGGCCTTCGCCACCAAGCTTTTGCCCGTACCCGTTTCGCCTAGCAGCAGCAGGGAAAAATCTTCCATGCGGGCAAACAAATGGTTGAGATACCAGGCCGGATTGAAGGTGAAAATATTGTTCCACAAGCGCATCCGTAATTCGTAAATCGCCGGACAATCGCCGGAAACCGCATCATCAATAAATGAAAACGCCCGCTGTACTTGGAACAGCAAGGCAATGTAATGCGCGGTTTCGGGTTGCGTGAAGCCAGCTTGTTCAAACTGGCTGATGAGGGTGCGGGCAAACGCCAACTCTACGGTTTTATCGCCCGCTTGTTGTTGGGCTTTGATGTGTTCGGTAAATGCTTGCCGATAATGGTGGAAAATGTAAAACAGCCACGCCAAGCGCATATTGTCTTGGTTTTTGCCTTGGTAATCGCCGATGTTAAAGCTGCGTTGGCGCTCCAATTCTTGGAAATGGTTTTCCAGTTTGGCTTCGATTAATGCCAGTCGGTCGGCAAAAGTCATCGCTTCTGGGCTTATGTCCAGCACTTGCCAGTCAGCTTGTTCACGTTCGACGCTGAACGGATTCATGAAAGCTAAGTCGGCAATTTTGGCGAAGAATTGGTGTTGCTCGGTGCTTAGTTTGGGCATATTCGTCGTCTGCAAGCGATTGTTTTGGGATTGGAATGCAAAACCTATTTTGCACTCCGACTATACAATAATTGTATTTAATGTCGTCAATTTTTGTATTTTAATCATAATTTATTGCAATAATTTTTCATAACTATTTGTTTTTAAATAATTCATAAACTGGCCTCTGTTTTGCACTAGTTAATACGACTTTAACCAAAACAGGAGCAATCCATGAACAGCATAAAACGTTTATTTATCACCGTAAAAACCCAGATTGATGGTTTGGTGGACGATTTTGAAAATCACGAAGCAGTCGCGGGCGTGGCGATTAAGGATTTGGAAGACTGGCGCAGCCAAACCCGCATCCACCAACACCGCTTGCAGAAAATGATCGCGGATTTTGACAGCCAATTGGCGGAATTGGCGACCGAGGCGGCAACGTGGTCGGCGCGGGCGGTGAAAGTACGGGAAACCGACGAGCAAAAAGCTTTGGAATGCGTCAAGCGCATGTTGCGGGCGCAGCAACAAAGCCAATTGCTTGCCGGACAATTGCAAACTACCCAGCAACAATTGGCGCAACTGGATGCGGATTTAGCCAATATCCAAAACCAATTGCACACCTTAAACAGCCAAAAAGCGGTGTTTGCCGCGCGGCAAAACCGCATCCAGTTGCAATCGGGCTTAAAAAGTGGACGCGACAATCCGGTCGAGCAAGCGCAAAAAATCTTCAATCGCTGGGAAGAAGCCATTACTGGCGCGGAATTGACCAGCCCTGAACCTGTCAACGCCGACCCATTTGCCGACAGTTTCGCCCAAGAAGAAGATGCCTTGGCATTGACAATGTTGTTGGATGAATTGACGGCTAAGGCCAGTCCGGCAAAGAGCGTTGACACAACATCTTAAAGATTCGTAGGTCGGGTTAGCGAAGCGTAACCCGACGCAATCACCCCCAAAGTCGGGTTACGCTATCGCTAACCCGACCTACAACTGGAGAATTGAAATGTCTGCTTATAAATTTGATAGCCGCACTAAAACGTGGATCGCTAACGAAACAGAAGTTAGTAACTCATCAGCTACTCAAAACATCATCCGCTATTTGCGTTGGGCTGGTACGGCGATGATTGTCATTTCCGCCATTGGCTTTATGTTGCAAGGCCATGCGGATTTATTGCCTGCTTACCGTTATTGGCTGGGTTTGGCGTTTACTTTCTTGCTGTGTTTAGGCGGTCTGATTTGCGCTTACGGGCTTAAGGAAACCACTGGCGCTCGGATTTTTTTCGCCTTGGGCGTGGCGTTTTTGCCTGTGCAAGTCTCGCAAGTCAGTGCCATGCTTTACAACTTCAGCCAAGGTGATTTGGCCTTGCAACTGCCTTACAGTTGGTTGCAATTTGAGCAAGTGCAACCTTCGTTAATCGCCGTCGATTTGGCTATCTCTGCGGTGTTGCTGGTGTTAGTCAGTTACGCGGGCTTTGCTATGCTGGCACGGCGGCAAGTAAAAATGCTAATGGTCGCGATGTTGTTAGGTAACGGCTGTTTGCTGTTACCTATCCGCGATGGCATAGGCATTCCCTTAATGATTACTTGCTTGTTTTTTATCTTGCGGGCTATCGAGCATCGATTAAGAGAAGACAGCGCCATGCAGTTATACGAAGGCTTGGCAGCGCGGGTATTAATTAGCTTGCCGTTGTTGATTTTAGTGGGCAGAAGCGTGTTGCATCCGGTATCGCTGGTGTTGAGCGTAGTGCTGGCGGCAATCGTCGCGGTTATCGGGATTATTGATATTAAACGCTATACCGATTCGTCTTTGGTGGTGGTCGGGCAATGGTTCGGTACTTTCGCGACCCTTTTAGCGTGGTTGCTGGTGAGCAATAATTGGGATGATTTTGTACCAACGCATTATGGCTTGCTGTTGCCGATGGTGTTGCTGTTATTTGTGTTGTCGGCTTTTGTTGAATATTACCCCAGAGCTTATCGCGGCATCGGCGCATGCTTGGCATTCGGCTTAATGGCTGGGGCTTTGTTTAACGAACAAGCGTTTGCGCCCTTATTGGCATTAGCCACAGGTGTCTTGTTAAGTTTAATCGGCTTACGCCAACATGAAAAAACCCCGTTCTTCTGTGGGCATTTGTGCTTTTTAGGCGGGATTTTGTTCTATTGCCGTTATGCGATTGATGCTTACCAACATGCACCGTGGTTGAGTTCGATAGGCTTGGGTTTGTTGGTATTGCTGGCGGCGTCTTACTTGGAAAAAAGACAGCAAATTATATTGCGTAAAGTGGATGCTTATTGGGATGAGTTGAAAAACTGGGATTGATTGCGGGACTGTAAAAGCGTTATCAGTTTTGGAGTAAAAAACATGTTTTTTACTCCAAGGCCGTATAAAAATCAAAGTGTTACAAATGTCATTCAGGCGGCATTTGAATATTTTCAGGTTTCAGTTTTTTGTTAGCGTAAAATAATTCCCCATCACCTTCAAAATTAAGGAATCCTCATGTCCACATTACTTCTTGAAGTAGAGCGGCAAGCTGCGTTGTTACCACCTGATGATCGTGCGAAGCTTGCGGAATTTCTTTTAGAGTCTTTGCAAGAGCAAATCCCGACAGAAATACAACAAGCGTGGGATCAGGAAATTGCTCGCCGTGTCTCGGCTTTTGAGGCGGGGGAAGTTTTAACTATTCCAGCGCAAGATGTTTTCAATGAAGCTAAGCGCCTTGTCCAGTGACAAAAGTTGAATTTATTCCTGAGGCGCGGGAAGAATTTATTGCGGAAGTATTATTTTATGAAGCGGCACAACGGGGCTTGGGCGCGAGGTTTTCTTCATCTGTTGAAAAAGCCGCTTCTCTGGTAGTTGCCTTTCCAAATGTAGGCTCGCCTGCTGCTTCCGGTACACGGCGCGTTGTCGTTAAAGGCTTTCCATTTTGGCTGGTTTATAAGCCATATCAGAGTGGCAGAATAATTATTTTCGCTATAGCCCATCAGTCTCGTCGGCCTGGGTATTGGGTTGATCGGGTATCTTAAGGCCTTGTCACCAAAACACGCTAACCGCATATCTAAAAACCCAAAAAGCCATTCAAAAGTTATTTTCGGCATCCAAAAATAGCTTGGACGCCGACTTCAACATTCATCGCCCCGATTTGCCTCTACCAGCACCATAAACTTTGCTTTTACCCGCTTTTTGATTATCCAAACCAGTAAATTTGGTTTTAAACAGTTGCGCTTTGTTTAAAACCGGGGCTGTGCCTTTGGGTTGGAAGGACGGTATCAAATGCTGTTTGCCATTACCGATTAAATCCGCCCTGCCCATTTCTTTTAAGGCATCACGCAATAATGGCCAGTTTTTGGGGTCGTGATAACGCAGGAAAGCCTTATGCAGACGGCGTTGTTTGACGCTTTTCGGAACAAAAATATCGTCGGCTTTATGGTTAACTTTGTGTAGCGTGTCTTTGCCGGAATGGTACATGGCGGTGGCGATAGCCATGGGTGACGGCAAAAATGCCTGCACTTGGTCGGCGCGGAAACCGTTGCGCTTTAGCCATAACGCCAAATTCAACATATCGCTGTCGGTGGTACCGGGATGGGCAGCAATGAAATACGGGATCAGATATTGTTCTTTGCCTGCTTCTTTGGAATATTTATCAAACATTTCCTTAAAGCGGTCATACGTGCCGATACCGGGTTTCATCATTTTTGATAACGGCCCTTTTTCGGTATGTTCTGGGGCAATTTTTAGATAGCCGCCAACGTGATGGGTCACCAATTCTTTGACGTATTCGGGCGATTCCACCGCCAAATCGTAACGTAAGCCGGAGGCGATAAAGATTTTTTTGATGCCAGGCAAAGCACGGGCGCGGCGATAAAGTTTTATCAACGGCGTATGGTCGGTATTCAAATTCGGGCAAATGCCTGGATAGACGCAAGAAGGTTTACGGCAAGCAGCTTCGATTTTTTCATCTTTGCACGCTAGGCGGTACATGTTTGCGGTCGGCCCGCCCAAATCGGAAATATGCCCGGTGAACGCGGGCGAGGTGTCGCGTATGGCTTCTATTTCGCGGATGATGGAATCTTCGGAACGGCTTTGGATAATTCGGCCTTCGTGTTCGGTAATGGAGCAAAAACTGCAACCACCGAAGCAGCCGCGCATGATGTTGACCGAATGCTGGATCATTTCAAACGCGGGGATATGGGCTTTGCCATAATCGCGATGCGGCAGACGTGAGTACGGCAAGTCGAAAACGCCGTCCATTTCTTTGGTGGTTAATGGGATTGGCGGCGGATTAATCCACACTTGGCGGTTGCCATGCTGCTGGATTAAGGCGCGGGCGTTACCTGGGTTGGTTTCTGCGTGCATGATTCTGGAGGTATGCGCGTAGAGGATGGCGTCGTCTTTGACGGCTTCATAAGCAGGCAAGCGGATGACGGTTTGCGAACGGCGGCTTCTTGCCAGCAATTTGTCGATACGGATGACATGCTCATCTGGGTTTGCCGTTTCTGGTTTTAGATCGCAAGCAGGATTTTCTTGATAAGGATCAATCGGCAACATCGGTGCGCCGGGTTTATCTATATCGGTAGAATCTTTTACCAACCAGCCTTCCGGCACGTTTTTGACAAAATGCACGGTACCACGAATGCCTGTGAGTTCGGAGATTGCTTCGCCGTTAGCCAATCGATGGGCAATTTCGACTACTTGGCGCTCCGCATTGCCATAAACCAATAAATCGGCTTTGGCATCTAACAATACCGATTTGCGTACGGTATCTGACCAGTAATCGTAATGGGCAATGCGCCGCAGGCTAGCTTCGATGCCGCCAATAATAATTGGCACGTCTTTGAAGGCTTCGCGGCAGCGGTGTGAATAGACATTAACGGCGCGGTCGGGGCGTTTGCCTGCTGCACCGTCTGGGGTGTAAGCATCGTTGGAGCGGATTTTTTTGTCGGAAGTGTAGCGGTTGACCATGGAATCCATGTTGCCGCCAGTAACGCCAAAGAATAAATTAGGTCGCCCTAGTTTTTTAAATTCCGTGGCACTTTGCCAATCGGGTTGGGAGATGATGCCGACCCGGAAGCCTTGGGCTTCCAATAATCGCCCGATCAAGGCCATGCCAAAACTGGGGTGGTCTATGTAGGCATCGCCTGTAACCAAAATGACATCGCAACTATCCCAGCCCAGTTCATCCATTTCTGTGCGGTTCATCGGCAACGATGGCGCTGTGCCAAAGCGTTGCGCCCAATATTTGCGGTAGCTAAAAAGATAAGGGGCGTCGGGTATAGCGGTAACTGTCATGTGCTGATTAATTTATTAAAGGTACTGGCGTTATGTTTTTTCAGGTCTTTTAAAAAACGTGGAAATTCGATTTGGAGTTGGTCTTCAAGCTGGTTCGCCCTATTTCGCAGTTGTTCCAAGGAAAAACTCGGTGACCGGGCGTTAAATGCTAAGACGATGATGTTGCTTCTATCAGGCACGGGCAATAATAAGATATTCCAGTTGAAACATTGCCCTAACCAACGGGCAAGTTGTTGGAATTGCATATTGCCCGCCCCACCCCACAAATTGGCGACCAGTATACCTTCTTTTGTTAACAAGGACTTAGCTGCTTGGAAAAAAATTTCGCTACAGATAGTTGGGGCGACGCCTTCGTGGTCGAAAGCGTCTAGCATGATGAGGTCGTAATAGCCGCGTTCACTTTCTTTGGCTTTGCGGACGTAAAGCCCGCCATCGCCAATCAGAATTTTTATGCGTGGGTCTAAAGGCAGGCCAAAGTGGCTACGGGCGATTTTTACCACACTACGGCGGCATTCGATGACTTTTAATCGGCATTCGGGGAATTGTTGCAGTAAAAACTTGCTGATTGAACCGCCGCCTAATCCCAGTAAAAGCACATGGTTGCCTAAGTCTGGTTTAAACAATTGCCAACTGGTCATGGAACGCACGTATTCCAAAACCAGTTTGTCTGGCTCATGTAACGACATGCTGCTTTGTTTGGGTAATGAGCCAAAATGTAATGACCGCAGCCCGGCATCGTCAATGATTTCTATGGTGCCGTCATCATCGTGGATTTGATAAACCAGCTGTCCGCCGTATTTGTTCATGGTTTGGTTTTATATTGGCCTGACCATTTTTCGGTCAGCGAATGCAAACGGCTAGGGGCTTGTTTTATGGATTGTGGCTTAACAAGCCCGCTAGCCGTCATGGTGAAGATTGGGTATCGAGAGGCTTAAATGACTTCCATCACTAAAAAAGGCCCGCCATAGGTTAAGGCAAAATAAACGACCGCCAAACCAATGCTGCTATAGGTTCGAAAATCAAACACTTGTTTAAATACATAGCTGATATTCGCCATATACCAAAGGATTAAAAATACGCCGAGATAGGTGGGGTACTCTTCGTATTCTGTACCCTGCACAAAGGCATCGTAAATTTCCACACCGATGCCTAAGGTCATGATGAAGTTTTCACACATAAAAACGCCTGCGAGCAATTGCTTAAACAAAGGGCGGTTTTTAGTGAAAAATACCAAGCAGGACAACAAAGTTAAGGCAACCACCGCGCGCATAGCGACTTCTAGGGTGGCATCGGCAGGATCACTAATATTGGCTTCGACCACAATCCCGGAAGCTAAATAGAAGCCGATACATTTCCATAAGAATGATTGCGGCGGATGTAATTCGGTTGGGTTGTTTTGAAACCAACAAAGTTGCAGATAAGAAATAAGTAATGACATGGTCGGAAAAAACGGCAATTAACAAAAATCAAAAAAGGATTAGCTTTGTTTAGCGGTTAGCAAGGGGTTAAGGAAGTGCTGAACTAATCGATTCCGATCATGCTTCGACAGGCTCAGCACGAACGGAATCAATTAGTTTCCGTTCGGCCTGGGCTTGTCGAAGGCTTTATTCAGCAATTCCTTAAATGAATACGTTAAATTGCAAGGGTGTCCATTAAATCGATCATAAATTCCATGTCTTCATCTTCAACTTTTACCCAAGTTTCAAACCCTAAGCTATGCAAGACATCCTTGCCTTTGGGATCGTCCGGCATATTTAGCAGCAATTGTTGGTATTCTGCCCTTTTATTGGCTAGCTTTGGCCCAATCATCAATGCGTGGTGGATAACGCTGATTTGACTGCGGACAAGTATGCGTAATTTGCTTTTTATGATGCTTGATAAGTCGTCGTAGGCTTCTGCCAAAAATACCCCAACTTCGGCATCTTGCTTTAACAATTGTTTGGCGACCAACACATAGCTATCACAACCAATAATACTGATATTGCTCGCATTTAAGTCCGCTGGCTCTAACATAATCAAGCCCATCATTCTGACGTCGGGGTCTTCGCTCATAGCAACGCGGATATTGGCGGATAGCTCAGCAACATCGGTAATAGGGCTATCAGCATTGACAGCAATGATTGCCTCATCGGCAATACCTGAAGTTACCAACGGCAAAAAGCCTTTTTCGCGCACCAACATAGCGGCATCGTAGGGGTTTGCGTAGATTAAATCGACATTGTTTTGCTGAATGGCATTACGCTGAGACTGGAAATTGTCATACATTTCCAAATGGATGGCTTCACCTGTTTGCTTTTGCAACCAGGTGTTGAAAATATACCAACCGGAAAGGTGATCTGGGGAAAAATCTGGGCTAACGGTAAATTGATATGGCATACATTCCCTGCCTTTATAATTATTATTTTGTTCATAACAGCGTTGGGTATAGCTGGATACATTCGTTAACTTTAGTTCGCGAAGGTTTGCGGCGAACTGAGGTATAACTGACAACTTTTCCCTGTCTAATATTGGGTATAACAGTGGCTTTTACCCAATAATAACCGCCGTCTTTACGAAGGTTCTTTACATAGCCTTGCCAATGCTCGCCTTTGTTAACGGTATCCCATAAATCTTTAAAGGCAACTGCGGGCATATCGGGATGCCTTAAAATGGAATGCGGCGCGCCTATTAACTCATCTTCGGTATAACCGGACATTTCTACAAAAGCTTTGTTGACGTGGGTTATCAAGCCATTTTTATCTGTTGTAGAAACTATCAATTTGCCATCTGGATAGGGAGTTTCTATTTCAGTATAAAAAACCCGCCTTGTGATGCCACCATATAAAGCCAAAACAGCTTCTTTATAGTCGCCGATTACCCATTCGGATTGCATATCACCAAACATAGCTTAACTAAATCTGGCAATTATAAAAATTCAGCTACGCTGGTCGCCGCCCGCTTCACATCCAAAAATATTAAACCCAACTTGGCATTTGGCTTAGCCAGTACCGTCAATACCGATTCAGGGCCTGCATAGGTCATCAGTACATAGCCTCTGTCGCCTTTAATCAATACTTGTTCTAATGTGCCTCGCGCTAACTCTTGGGCTGTTCTGTCACCTAGCGATAACATGGCAGCACTCATCGCGCCAACCCGATCTTCATCCATACCAGCCGGTAAAACTGAAGCAATCATCAAACCATCGGTAGATATAATTCCAGATGCTTCAATATCAGCCGAAGTACCATTCAATTCTGTTAATACAGAAGTAAGCATATTTGCACGCATAGCAATTCTCTCTCAAAAAAAAGGGTAAAAACAAAATAATTAAGTTATTTGGCGGAATAACGTATGGACAATGCCCAAACCATGGAAACAAATTCTGGTTGGTTAAAATGGGGGATGCCATAAATAGCAATTACAAAGCGGTTATTGGAAATAAACATAGGCCAAAAGCCAACGTCGCTATTTCCAAAGGCGTCAACAATCGCCCATGCGTGGCTTTTTAAGCCCATGTTATTCATCAATAAACCTGAGCGACGCTCGTGAATGGTAGCGATTTCAGCACTCAATGCCGATAATTCTTCTGCCACTTCATGAGGAAACCCTTGGGTGGCCAAATAAAACCCTTGGTTATCTGCCAGCAAGACTTTGCCTTTTTCGGATATTTTGCTGAGCATAGCTGGCAAAATGTTTTCTAAAGCGCCTGTTGGATATTCTTCAATATCACTTAACCCTTGTATCCAATTCAATTTTTGGCAGTGATGCAATAACTCATAACACTTTTCCTCATCATCTTGCTCCATCAATTGTTTTAAGGTATTGATATTCAAAATGGGAGTTTGTTTTTCTTGCAGCAATTTTCTTAAGAATTGACGAGGTTTATCTTGGTCTGTTGAAGAAACCGCATAATAGGCGCCTGCGGGTGTTGGATATAAATATAGCCCTTCTGTAAGCGAATAATTGCCACTCATTAAAATTACCCTTCTAAACCTGGATCTAATGTATACAGTAGTGACTGGATCAGCAATGAAACATCGCTTTTTTCCCGTGCATCAACTGCAAAAACTGGTGGTTTTAACCCAAGCTTATTTAGCTGGATATGGTATTCATCAATCGTCGGCGTACTGCTTAAATCCATTTGGGTAACGCCTATTGCAACGGTTGTTTGCGAGATAAATTTTTCAAAGGTATCTAAAAAAAAGCGCATATCTTGAAAAGGGTCTGCACGGGTATTGTCTAGTAACAAGACTAGCCCTATCCCCCCAGTTACCAATATATCCCACATAAAATCAAAGCGTTCTTGCCCTGGTGTGCCGTACAAATGCAGTTTTTCTCCACCAGGTAAATTCATCACACCGTAATCCAAGGCGACTGTGGTCGATGATTTTCTGGTTTTAGTCATATCGCTAGCAGAAGCGTCAGTTTTTACAGGCGGCGTATCACTGATTGAGTTGATTGCCGTTGTTTTCCCTGCTCCTACTGGCCCGGTAAAAATTATTTTAAACTGACTCATAATAATATATTGATTCCACTATGCTTTTTTGCCGAGTAGGGTACTAATAATCCTACCCAGTATGCTTTGGTTTTTGTTGGGTTTAATTTCAGGTGGCTGGAATAAAACGTCGGCATCTCGTTTTGCGTGTCCTATTAACCCTAAGGCGTAGGCTGCGCTAGCAAAGATAAATACATATTGAGGTTTTATATTAAGGACTTCTGCAATATTTGGTAAAGTTCTTGGGCCTTTAATCATTAATGCAGAGATACGTAAAGCATGCGGGGTAACTAATAAACGGGTAAAGTTAGGCCAATGCTTAAGATAGATAGGCTGCCTTATATCCAACTGGTGTGGATAGCGTCCTTTTGATGCCCAACAGGCGACTTTCCATAAAAAAGCATCCATACTTTGATATTTTTCTAAAATCCTTTCTTGATCCACCAATTCTTGGCTCAATGGTGTCACTGACATACTCGCGCCTAAGGTGCTGTTTATCAATAAGCCAGCAAACGCGCGTAACTGGTTTTCATCAACATCAATCCAAATCTCATTAGCTTCTGGAAAAATAAGTAACGGATTCCATCCTGAATTTAATTGCCGTGCCTGCCCTTTGGTACGGCTAACATTAAATGCAGATTCTACATATCCTTGGAAATAATGCTTGGCATTGTAATTGGCCTTAGCAAATTGTCTTGGATCATTAACATCAAGGCCTGGCACATTACCAATAAATGCACCGAAGGCTTTTTCATTCAGTTGCATTGCAGCTTGATGTTTAGAAGTTTTTAACTGCTCGTCTGTCCGAATCACATAGCTTTTTAAAACGGGCTTCTCTTCGATAACCTCTACAGTATTCGGCTTAGTCGTTACAAAATTTTCTTCGGATTCGACACGGTATTCTTCGATAGCCGCTTTGGAAACACGGTCTTCATGCTGTTTACGCTGAGTAAGACGTGATTTTATTTGCGACAAAGCCATCAACATATCGTCAGTTTTTACTGGCTTTTTGATGCAAATAACGTTTTCTATGTGGGTTTCATGCAGTGAAATCAAAATAAGCGGCTTTTCGACGCCTTCCGCCAAAAATGTCTTTAAAAATGCCTGCCCGCTCATGGAGTCAGCATCTAAAATTAAGGCATCAGCGTAGCCATCAGAAATAACAACAGCCTCACCTTTACACGGGCCATGGAGATACATAGCCATCATCTTACTGCTACGCGCATCCATGCCCTGCAATGCAACTGTTAATGGACTACCCTTTTTATCCATCGTTGACCCGCCCTTTAAAATAAGTATTTAACTGCTTCCATTCATCCGAAATAGTGGCACCAATCCCAACCATTTTTGCTAAGGTTTTTTCAAATCTTTCTGAATCTTGTGTCGAACGATATAAGACCAACAATTCATTTTGCAGATCCATTCTTAAAGGATTGGCAAGAATGCCTTTTTCTAGCACCGATTTCGCTTCTTCTAATTGACTGAATTCAACATAATCTCGCGCCAAATCAAGCGGATCATAATCCGTCTGTGGTGTTAAATCGTTCAACACCACCAAATTATTTGAACCGTTTAAGCCTTTGCTAAAAATTGAGTATTTATTTCCTGATAGATTAATCGGATTCTTTTTTTGATTTTTTAGATAGTTATTTAAAACTGAAAACTGGGATTCAGACAATACTTCCTTTGTACCAAGAACCACTCGCCAACTAATTGATAAGCCCTGTCCATTTAAAATAATTAAAAAGTCAACGATGGCAGCAAAAAGTTGATCCGTCATCTTATTGCTTAAACAATAATAAATACGACGCAAATGCACATCCAGTTGCTTAGGTTTTCTAGCCAAACTGAAGATTATTTTTTCGAGCAAGCCAACGTCATCAAGCTCAGTTAACCAAAATACATTTTTTTCATCCCTAGAAAAAAAGGGTATTTTCTCAATCAACGGCTTTGTTGATTCATCCCTGCATACAATCAAATCAACATTTGTTTTCATTTGTTGGCATCCGTTATTTATAGATACTAGACGATGGTATTAAATTAGCATTTTACCAGATTGTTTCCTAATAAATCTGCTCACTTACTTAAACGGAAGTAACGTTAACCTAAAATATTCGGGGCAAAATTGGCAATTATCTATAGAATATGACGCTTTCTTTATCACTTTTCACCATCAATATTTATGAACCAAGATACCATAAACTTAGTAGAACAATACTATAAAGCCTTCAATAACGCGGATATGGAAATTTTCCTCAGCTTATTGACCGATGACGTTATCCATGACATTAACCAAGGTAAACGTGAAATAGGCAAGGAAGCTTTTACCCAATTTATGGCGTGCATGAACCATAACTATAAAGAACAATTAGTTGATATGGTCATCATGGCAAACACAGAAGGCACAAGGGCAGCAGCTGAATTTGTTGTTCTTGGCGAATACCTAAAAACCGACGAAGGCTTGCCTGTAGCCCAAGGCCAAACATATAAACTGCCCGCAGGTGCGTTTTTCGAAATTCGTGACAACAAAGTCGCCCGTATAACTAACTACTATAATCTGCAAGATTGGATCGCCCAAGTAAGCGGCTAATAACCATCTTAAAATTGATTATCTGAATTTTGCTTAGGTTGATAAGTTACGCGCCTAAGCAAAACGTCTCTAAAACCACCAATGATCGGTCAGCCAAATGAATACCACCAATAAGTTGATAGGCTCTTTTCTATTATTGCTTGTTTGCACTACTAACGTATTAGCGCAAGAAAATGAGTCGGAATGGCTAAATAACTTAAAGAACATCTATTTTCCAGACCAATCCATTGATGAGTCAAGTGACATTATCGATTTGGAAGCACCAATCCGAGCAGAAGATCCTGCCTTGGTACCGTTAAAAATCACCAGCAAAATTAATCAATCTGAAAAAACCTATATTAAGAAAATCCTTATCCTTGTTGATAAAAACCCATTCCCATTTGTGGGTGAATTTGAGTTTTCACCAGAAAGCGGTAAGGCAGACTTGGCATTGCGAATAAGAGTGAATACCTACAGTTACGTCCGCGCTATAGCCCAAACGAATGACGGCCATTTATATATGTCGAAAAAATTTGTTAAGGCTAGCGGCGGGTGTTCTGTGCCCATCAGCACCGATGCGGACGCCTCTATCAATCGCCTTGGAAAAATGAAGTTTCGGCTGGATCAAGAACTGAAATCGGGTGAGCCCGCTTTGGTGCAACTATTAATAAGCCATCCAAATATTACGGGGATGCAGATGGATCAGGTGACCCGGTTTATTAAAAAATCCAATTTTATTGAAAAAATAAACGTATCGTTTGATAACAAAGTCGTTCTAAAGGCGAAAGTTGACATCGCCATTAGTTCAGACCCGCATTTTAGATTCTATTTTGTCCCTCAGAAACCCGGGCAGCTTAAAGCAGAATTTACTGACACTTCCTGTGAAAGCCCAATTTCGAGAGATTTATGCACACAAGGGAAAACCTATACTGAAACTTACCAGGTGTCTCCGTAACACCTCGGATTTATTTCACAAAGCAGCTTTTTTCTGCATATTCCTCTGCTTCCTTCAACTTAGCCCTTAAGTTTTTCGATTGTGCAGGATCTCTAAAAACCCCACCACTTTCACCGGGTGTGCTTTTTAAATAACTAAAGGTTTTAGCCGCTTCATATTCTTCAAACGATAATTTTTCAGCGATTTTGTCAATCTTACAACCGCAAGCGTATTGGTTGATATACGACAGGCCTCCACGCTGGGCAACACAATTTAATACATATTCAACGCGGTCTCTTGTTGGAAAATCGTTTACCAATTCTTTTTTGGTTGGTTCTGGTAATGGTTCAGGCGCACTTGCACAGCCAAATAAGGCTGTTAATACAGTTGCATTTACTAATAGCAGGTAATTTTTTTTCATAATTTCAAATGTCTAATTTTTAACTTGGAAATTGATTATAAGCACTTGAATATTTTTAGTTTAATGCTTATTTTTCAACGGAAAAATCAACAATATTTTTTAAAATTTTATTGATGTCTACTGCAAAACGGTCAAACTGACCGTTATCGGTTTTAGTTGGCAATAGGTTAATCCTAACTGACGTTTTTCCCTGAATTTTATAGGTGACTACATTACAGGGCATAAACCGTATCGCCTTTGGATTGATTTCCAAAATCGTTTTTGCATAGGTTAAATTGCAAAACTGGATAGTATCGTAATCAGGAAAATCTTTAGCGCCCCGCTCTCGAATAACCTTACCAACTCGACTGTGCCCAGTTATTCTAAAATTATTTTCGGCAATGGCTAGTTGCAACTCTGTTAATACTTCATCATAAGGCTTAACTGTTTCAACTTGATAAAACGGTACATATTCGCTTGACTCCATTGAAGCACAAGCATTCAACAAAAAAACACTGATAAAAACACAAAATAAATTAATCAAAGGCACAGCAAAACCTTATGGCAATTGATAGAAAAACAATTAGTGGTGTAATTCTTGCCGGTGGCCAAGCGAAACGGATGAATTACCAAGATAAGGGACTGCTTAACTATAAAGACAAACCAATTATAAGTTATGCCATTTCGGCAATGTCTGGCGTGGTTGGCGAATTAAAAATAAACGTAAACCATAATCTAGCGGCTTACAAACAATTTAACTTGCCACTAATTACTGATCTAAACAATAACTATGATGGCCCACTTGCCGGAATTTTAAGTGCCATGAACCAAACAAATGGTGACATCTTAGTCGTAATACCTTGCGACTCACCTTTAGTTTCATCTTGTCATCTTCAGCGACTTATTAATGCCCTTGCCGATCATGATGCGGATATTGCAGTAGCCTTTGACGGCACACAACTGCATTCGGTTTTTTTGGCAATTAAAACGAAATTAAAAAATAATTTGGAAAACTATTTAGGTACAAACCAAAAGAAAGTCTCCATTTGGTTAGAACAACAAAACCTAGTGAAGGTTAATTTTAAAGACACTGCAGACATTTTTTTTAACATCAACACAGCAGATGATTTACAGAAGCTGGAGTTACAAAACTTAACCGATGAACGAACTGACTTTTAATTGCTGCAAACTTCCATTTTACAAATAAAAAAAGCCGATACCCTAAAAAAGTATCGGCTTTTCTTTACTATCAAAACTACAGTGTATTTACAGCGTTCAGTTCTTGGAAAGCTTGCTCTAAACGGGTAACGATAGCTACTTCACCAGCACGTTGCCAAACACGTGGGTCGTAATATTTTTTATTTGGCTTGTCGTCACCATCAGGGTTACCAATTTGACCCTGTAAATAACCTTCATTTTTCTTGTAATATTCCATGATGCCAGACCATGCAGCCCATTGGGTATCAGTATCAATATTCATTTTGATAACGCCATAGCTGATGGATTCTTTAATTTCTTCAGCTGAAGAACCAGAACCACCATGAAATACGAAATTCAATGTGTTTTCTGGCACATTGTATTTTTCACTGACGTATTTTTGTGAGTTAGCCAAAATGGTCGGTGTCAATTTAACGTTACCTGGTTTATAAACACCATGAACGTTACCAAATGAAGCGGCGATAGTAAAACGATCACTGATTTTGCTTAACTCTTCATAAGCATAAGCCACGTCTTCTGGTTGGGTATACAGAGCAGAGTGATCCATATGGCTATTGTCCACGCCATCTTCTTCACCACCTGTACAACCCAATTCAATCTCCAAAGTCATGTTCATTTTTGACATACGTTCCAAATATTTGGCACATATTTCAATATTTTCTTCAAGACTTTCTTCTGAAAGATCAAGCATATGAGAGCTGAACAGTGGTTTACCTGTTTCTGCAAAATGCTTTTCGCCCGCGTCTAATAAGCCATCAATCCAAGACAGTAGATTTTTAGCGGCATGATCTGTGTGCAAAATAACTGGAACACCATATGCTTCAGCCATTGTGTGGACGTGCTTAGCACCTGCAATTGCACCTAAAATAGCAGTTTGTTGGCCTTCAAGCTTTAAGCCTTTACCCGCAACATATTGTGCACCACCATTTGAAAACTGAATAATAACGGGTGCTTTTACTTTTGCAGCCGCTTCTAAAACAGCATTTATAGAGCCAGTACTAATTACGTTTACAGCGGGTAAAGCGAATTTATTTTCTTTGCAGATAGCAAATATTTTTTGAACATCTTCACCTGTAACTACACCAGGTTTAACTATATCTAAAATTTTTTGTGACATTCTGAATCTCGTATTTGGTTAGCTATGGAACAAATAAAAAGCCACTTACAACTATTCGTTATAAGTGGCTTACTGATTTTTTAGCCTTCTAAGCTTGATAAACGCTCAGCCAGAATTCCTTCTAAAGTTTCTAATGCAGTAGTAAAACCGCTAATACCTTCAGCTAATTTATCTGTAGCCATACGGTTTTCAGCGTGCATTTTTTCGAAGGTTTCTTTGTCAACGGTAATTTTTTCAATTGACATTTCTGCTGCATTCACAGGATCTAATTTACGCGGTAAATCACCTGTAGTTGCTTGCAATTCAGCTAACAACGACGGTGCTATTGTTAATAAATCAGAACCCGCTAACTCAGTAATTTCTCCGATGTTACGGAAGCTTGCGCCCATAACTTCTGTGTTATAGCCAAATTTCTTATAGTAGTTATAAATATCAGTTACTGAAATAACACCTGGATCTTCAGATGGCGCATAAGAATCGCGGCCAGTATCTTTTTTGTACCAATCAAGAATACGGCCAACAAATGGTGAAATCAGAGTGATTCCGTTTTCTGCACAAGCAATCGCTTGATGAATTCCGAATAACAATGTCAAATTACAGTGAATATCTTCTTTTTCTAAAACAGCAGCAGCTTGGATACCTTCCCAAGTTGCGGCAATTTTAATCAAGATACGATCACGCGAAACACCTGCCGCTTCGTACTGGGCGATAATCTCACGACCTTTTGCAACAGTACCATCAGTATCAAATGACAATCTTGCGTCTACTTCTGTTGACACGCGGCCTTCGATAATTTCTAAAATCTTTAAACCAAACGAAACTGCCAATCGATCAAATGCCAATGAAACCACTTGTGCAGGGGTTGCAGATGCGCCAAGAGATTCTCTTGCGCCTGCCAAAGTACCATCAACAATATCTTGATATTGTGGCATTTGAGCAGCAGCCGTAATCAAAGATGGGTTAGTTGTTGCATCACGCGGTTTAAAGGTTTCTATCGCTTGAATATCGCCTGTGTCAGCAACAACAACAGTAATTTCTCTTAGTTGATCAAGTAAATTTTTTTCCATATCAATACCTTTTTATTTAATTAAAATCTTTAATATTAATTTTGATAGTTGATTTGCAGCAGCAATCTTAAACCCATCAAAAAAAAATATCGAAGTAAGCTAGTGCCTACTTCGATTTGCTAGTTGCTTATAGAGCCATTTTAAATTAAGTGCGATTACGCATGTACCTATCAACACTTGTTTCAATAACTACTGATTCCAAACCAATCGGTTTTAGCATCATAGATTGCCTAGTTATATATTTAGCAACTCGACTAACCTTTGGTAAGCTTTCTTGCTGAAGCAAATATTTTTCTACACCAGTCACAGTAACAGTCTTTACAAGCTGTTTTTCATCTTTATTTAACAATGCCTGTCTTGCCAAATATTTAGATACTTTGCTGGCCTTAGGTAAACTTTCTTGTAACTTAAGATATTTTTCAACACCAGTTGCTTCAACATGAACAACCAATTTTTTATTCAACTTGTCCACTAATGCTTGTCTAGCCATATATCTAGCTACCTTACTAGGCTGTGGCAAGTTCTCCTGTTGTTTCAAATATCTTGCTACACCTGTTGCAACTGGCAAGCTTGGCTGACTTTTTAGATACTTGGAAACACCGGTTTCACTTACTTTAACTTCATCAGATTTAGCTTGTTTTTCTAACAATTTTTTTCTAATTTCGTATCTAGCAACACCAGTTAATGGTGTCTGACTCATTTTATGTAAATACTTATCTACACCACTTAAGACTGTAATCTGCTCACTTTCAACTAATTTATTACTTTCATCCAACAACGCTTTTTGGGCTTCCAAATATCTTGCAACACCACTTAAGCCACTAGCATCCGCTGAATAAATGGGATACGAAGTTACGGTCTCTTCTGCGATTATTGGCTTTTTCATGAAAAAGAATAATCCAGCAACGGCGGGGAAAAACAAACCACTAAGGGTATTTTCATTCATACATTACCCCCTGTTACGCATGTATTTTTCAACTCCAGTTGCTGCATTAGTTTTTGCTGTCGCTACTTGCTTTGCCATATATCGGGCTACGCCGGTAACGGCAACAGCTGTTTTAACTTGTTTGTCTATGTACCTAGAAACACCTGTACCAGATTTTTTATTCAAATATCTAGCAACACCTGTTACACCTGGAGTTACTGCTGGAGCAGATGAAACTGTGGAAACTACTTTTTTAGGGCAAACAAATTTATTTCTAAACAATAAAAAACCCGCAGCAGCAGCTATTGCAATAAACACCAAATAATTTTGTTTTGGCTCTTCTTTTACAGCTTCACTCGCTGATGATGCTTCTTGGACAGTTTCTTGAGAAACGGATTTTTTCTCAACCGTAGAAGAAGATGCAGCCACATCAGATTTCTTATAATTTGTGTCTATATAGACTACTTGCGGTTGGAAATCAGCGGCAGGATACTTTGAATCAGCCTCGGTTGTCGCTGCTGGTTTAGTAGTTGCTTTGTTTTCAACAGATGAAGATCCTTTAGCAATATATTCTTTATCTTGATATACGACTTCTGGTTGGAAATCTGCTGCTGGATATTTCTGATCGGCTATAGCTAAAGGGCTTGCTAACAGCAGTGCAGCAAACAAACTATTTATAAAATTATTTTTTTTCACGTTGTTTTCTCCTATAAGCTAGAACAAATGGCGAGGAACAGAGTATTTCTCATATTCCTGCCATTTGCATTTTTAATTAAAGTATTGCTTCTACGTTAGACACTACATTTTCAACCGTAAATCCAAACTCTTTAAAGAGCAGACCTGCTGGTGCTGACTCGCCAAAACGATCCAACCCCATAACTCTTCCATTTGAGCCTACATATTTCCACCAACCATCTGTCACACCAGCCTCTACAGCGAGACGCTTTGTAACACTAGCAGGCAATACAGATTCTTTGTAGGTAACATCTTGAGCATCAAATACATTTGTTGATGGCATAGAAACTACACGAATTTTCTTACCATTTGCACTTAGAACTTCAGCAGCCTTAATTGCCAATTCAACTTCTGAACCTGTTGCGATAATAATAGCTTCTGGCTGTCCATCACAATCAGCTAAAACATAACCACCACGCGTCACAGCATCAATTTGATCCTGAGTACGGTTTATATGTGGTAGGTTTTGACGTGAAAAAACTAACACAGACGGGCCGTCTTTACGTTCAATAGCCGCTTTCCACGAAATAGCTGTTTCAACTGCGTCACAAGGACGCCAAACTTGCATTCCTGGAATCAATCTTAATGTAGCTGTTTGCTCTATAGGCTGATGCGTTGGACCATCTTCACCCAAACCAATCGAATCATGTGTATACACAAATATCGAACGGATTTTCATCAAAGACGCCATACGCAAAGCGTTGCGCGCATATTCAGAGAACATCAAGAACGTTGCGCCAAAGGGTATTACACCACCATGTAGTGCTAATCCGTTCATAATTGCAGACATACCGAATTCACGAACACCATAGTTTACATAGTTGGCATCTGGCTTGTCGGCACGCATTGGCTTATAACCAGACCATTCCGTCATATTTGAACAACCTAAGTCAGCAGAACCACCAAAAATTTCTGGTAGCAATTTAGCGTAACCTTCAATTGTCGCTAAAGATGACAATCTAGTTGCTGTTGTCTTTGCCTCTGCATTTACTGCTGATACAAAGGCTGCCGCATCTACTTCCCAATTACTTGGTAAGTCACCAATAATTCGACGCTCATATTCTGCAGCTAATTCTGGATACGCAGACTTATATGTTGAAAATTTTTTATTCCATGCTGCTTCTGCTTGCTGACCTTTTTCTTTAGCGTCCCATCCAGCATAAACATCATCTGGAATAACAAAAGCATCATATTTCCAACCTAATTCAGCTTTGGTCAAATTGATTTCATCTTGACCTAATGGAGCGCCATGGCAAGCATGCGATCCTTTTTTATTTGGAGATCCAAACCCGATAACTGTTTTACAACAAATTAATGTTGGTTTGTCGGTAATGCTCTTTGCCAGCTTAATAGCATTTGATATTGCATCGGCATCATGCCCATCTACGTCAGCAATTACATGCCATCCGTACGACTCAAAGCGCTGTGGTGTATTGTCCGTAAACCAACCATCTACATGTCCGTCAATAGAGATTCCATTGTCATCCCAAAACGCAACAAGATTTCCTAAACCTAAAGTACCAGCTAAGGAGCAAGCTTCATGAGAGATACCTTCCATTAAACAGCCATCACCCATGAAAACATAAGTGTAGTGATCAACAATTTTATGGTCTTCTCTATTAAATTGTGCAGCTAGGGCTTTTTCGGCTATAGCCATACCAACTGCATTCGTAATACCTTGACCTAAAGGTCCAGTGGTTGTTTCCACCCCCGGTGCATATCCATACTCTGGATGACCTGGTGTTTTTGAATGTAATTGACGGAAATTTTTTAATTCTTCAATCGGAAGATCGTATCCTGTTAGATGCAACAGAGAATAAATCAACATCGATCCATGCCCATTGGACAGCACAAAACGGTCTCTATTCGACCATTTTGGATTCACAGGATTGTGGGACATGTATTCATTCCACAAAACCTCTGCTATATCTGCCATACCCATAGGCGCGCCCGGATGCCCAGAGTTTGCCTTTTGTACGGCATCCATGCTCAAAGCGCGTATGGCATTCGCTAATTCTCGGCGCGAAGTCATATTGATCTCCTTACAATTTTCAGTAAATTATTTAGTTGCTTAGCTAAGCAATCGTCAGATTTATTAGGAAGCTATTTTTATATTGCAGAAACAAGAACGAGTGGCTGAGCCACTCGTTCTTTAAAATCATTCTAAATTGGCGTGCCGTTCTCTCATTACTTCTTCCGGAATACCTTTCTCATGAACTATATGAGAAACGGTTGATTCCAAAAATAACAAAGTAGATAACTCAAATACGGTACCCATTGGCATTCCAAACACTTTTCCATATTGTTCGGAACGACCAATTTGAAATACAGCGTCAGCCATATCGCCGATTGTAGAAGATTCTTTTGCAGAGATCAGAATAATGCTCGCACCTATTTTTTTGGCACTTTTGGTAAATGCGATTAATTGTTCTGTTTCCCCTGATCCTGAAATAATAATTAACAGATCACCTGCTTTTATACTTGGGGTAACAATTTCACCAACAACACTAACATCATAACCAGCATGAACCAGACGCATGGCAAAAAAATTGCCAACTAACTTAGAGCGACCAGCACCAGATATAAAAATACGCTTAGCACTGTCAAGCAATTCGGTCAGTTTTACGTCATAGCTATCATCAGTAGCTTCTAAAATACTGGTGATTTTTTCTACGACAAGTTGCTGGTGCATTTGTTATACCTCTGTAGCGTCAACCAATTCGCGGATTTCGCGGGCAGCTTCAGCTGGTGATGGAGCGCCGTAAATAGCTGCGCCAACAACGATAATGTTTGCACCAGATTTAACAACATCTTGAACTGTTGCAGGTTTAATACCGCCAGCAACTGAAATTCTTACGTTCAAACCTAATTTTGCAATATCGTTCAAATCAGAGAAAGGAGTATGGCCTGCAGCTTGTGCGTCAAGACCAGTGTGGATACCCATGATGTGGGCGCCAGCTTCTGCAGTTGCGCGTGCACAAGCTGCTTTGTCTTCAACATTGATCAAATCGATTTGAGCTTCAGCGCCGTAAGCGTTTGCAGCTTTAATTACACCCATGCAAGTGGCAAGGCCAGATACACCTAAAACTGTACAGATATCTGCACCAGCGGCATAAAATGGGGTTGCTTCGTATTCACCAGCATCCATAGTTTTTAAGTCAACCAAAAGCAATTTATCTGGGAATTTTGCTCTCAATGCTTTAACCAGATTAACGCCATTGTGTTTAATACATGGGGTTCCGATTTCAAAAATATCAACAAAAGGGGCAACTTGCTCTGCAAGTGCAACTGTTGCGTCGAAATCTAATGAATCCAATGCCATTTGAATTAATGGTCTAGCCATGATATGTGCTCCGAAGGGTTATAGTGTTGTTATAGTTGATTGCATAATTGTTTTGCGAACGTAACTGTAAAGTAGAAAGGGCAGGACTGTCAATGCCGAATGCACAATGTGCCGCACTGCTCACAATTATTTAATATGCATAATTTTTAATTAAATTATGAAATCAAAATGTTAACCAAAATTGGTTAGTTTATAAATTATTATTGGCTAGCTATTACCTGTTTCGGTAACTTGATAAAGGGCAATTTAAAAGCAACAAATAATAAACAGTTTATTTCTTCAATTCATTTGTAATTTGACAGTTACCTACTAGACTTACCAGTGAATAACTATGTTATTCACTACTCATCATTTTTACAAAAGTATTCGGAGATGCCATGAAAAAGCTTATTTTGTTGTTATCCCTATTTACATTCAATGCGCTCGCAACCCCTGTAAATATCAATACCGCTGATGCCAAAGCCATTTCAGATGCCCTGTCAGGCATAGGCCCTAAAAAAGCCGAAGCCATCATCAAATACCGAACCGAAAAAGGTTTGTTTAAAACTACTGATGATTTACTAGAAGTGCCAGGAATTGGCGAAAAAACGATTGAGAAAAACAAAGCAGACATTTTGTTTGGCGATGCTGCACCCGCAGATGCCACCAAAAAACCGAAATAACTAGAACGGCATCCGCCCAAACACTGATTGGGCGGATTTTTATCACGGTTTTGAATTAACCAACTCCCCCAACAACAACCTCACCTTTGCTTGAATTAACCGCGTATTTTCCCCACCCATCCGCAACATTTGTTTATGCACGCCATTTAATGCTTCCAACTCTGGGTCGGCGTACTTATAAAACGACGATGTTTTAATTACCGGAATTTTTTTGTCAATAACTGGTGCCGAAAGAATTTCTGTCGCCGCTTTGATAAAAATATCGTCCAGATTATAACCATCAGGATAACTAAACTCGGTAAAAACCTGTAATAACAAAGGCCTAATCTTTTTATAAACAATTAAGAGCGCAGGTATATCGATACTATTAACCATCTGCGCTAAATTGCCATAGCGTTGATACCCCTGCGCCGCCATCAACAATTGCCCATTATCCAATTCCACAGCAAACGGTTGCTGCAAGCGAAGAAAACCCAAATGCTTTGCGATGCGATACCCTTGGGCAAAATCATTCGCTATCTGCATATATTTTCGGATAATTTGCCCTGTTTCAAGATAAACACCTATCATCGGACTTACTGCCGTTAACGCCCCACGCACAGGCTCGTCACTGCTATCTAATGACGGCAGGATTATTTGCTCTTGCGCTTGGGTATATTGCAAATTATCAGCATGATCGGCAACGGAGGCTGCCTTCGGGACAGTATTAGTATTAGCATTAGCAACAACGGCTTTATCTTTCGAGCCTGACCCATTCATCTGAGTCTCTAACGACGCAAGCAAATCACCAAGCCGCTCACCATCACTCAGCTTTGCCAAACAAAAGCCCACGATAACCGCGACAATCAACAACATAATGACCACGACATCACTAAACCCGCCACTCTTAACGCGTGTTGTTTGCTGAATATTTTCAGTGTCATAACGGGATGGTTTGTTTTTTCGGGATTTATTTTGGTCGTAGCGTCCCATAGTGTTATGCCTTTTCGATAAATTAAGGGGTATTGGCAATAATAATCGCCCGTTTCGGTGCAGGTAAACCCTCACAGGTTAACGCAGGATTTTTAGGATCAAGAAAATCACTTAATGAGTGAAAACGCATCCATTCGGTACTACGCTGTTCTTCAATGGAAGTCACAGTAACATCAACCACGCGGCTATTAACGAAACCACAACGTTTTAACCAGCTTAGCAGGGTATCGCAGCTCGGTAAAAACCAGACATTACGCATTTTCGCATACCTATCCTCTGGTAATAATGCCGTCCCTAATTCGCCATCGACCACCAAAGTCTCCAGCACCAATTCACCACCAGACCGCAAACAACCTTTTAACTCCATTAAATGACCGATTGGTGATCGACGATGATAAAGCACGCCCATAGAAAATACCGTATCAAAAACCTGCATACCTAACGGCACATCCTCTATCCCTAAAGGCAACACATAAATAGGGGCTTCACCATACAGCTTTTTAACCAATTCAAATTGCATGACACTCAGCAGCGTTGGATCAATACCAACCACGGTTTTTGCCCCTGCACCAAGCATACGCCAGCAATGATAGCCATTGCCGCAACCGACATCCAAAACCAGCCGATGCTTTAACGGCGCAATATGATCCTGCAAACGCTGCCACTTCCAATCTGATCGCCATTCGGTATCAATAGCAACACCCAATAAATCATACGGGCCTTTTCGCCAAGGGTGTAACTGCTGTAATTGGGATTTAAAATCATCTTTGACGGCTGCCGTTATCTCATCGCCCGAACCGATGCTTACCATATCGGCATTGAGCTCACGGCGTTGGGTAGAAAAAGTGGGGATAGCAGCAATTAAAGCCAACCAATTGGCTAGGTCGCCATGTTTGCTGACATCAAATGCTTGGGCTAATTGTTGCGGCAAACGGTCAACCCACACATCGGCTTTGGCTTCACGCAACCGATTGTATAACGTTTGATAATCGCTCATGTTTGAACTGCTTAAGATGGGCATTTAAAGCCATCGTAGCGCCAAAAACAGCGCCACAATCGGCTTTAAATGTAATACTGACTTAACCTACAAGAAAACGTAAGTTAATGGTTACTTTTTTGCGGATTTAACAGCTAAGGCTTCGGCGTTACGTTTTACCAAACCATCGATAATCGCGCCCAAAGAACCTTTCGTCTCAATTTCATTACTGAAAGTGGTGCGGTAATTGGTCACCAAACTCACGCCTTCAATCATAATGTCGTAAGCCTTCCAATCACCCTCATTGAATGCCATACGGTAATCGACACTAATCGGTTGCGTACCGGGTTGTAACACCTCTGTTTTAACAATTACCTTAGTTGCGCCGTTTTCCATGTCTAAAGGCAGAAACCTTACTGACCACTCTTTAAACTCAACAAAAGCACGGGAATAAGTTCTTACCAACAAAGTTTGAAATTCCTGCTTAAAACGCTCGCGCTCATCCGCACTTGCCGTTTTCCAAATCTTGCCCAACACCAAGGCCGCAATACGATCAAAATCGGTATGTGGATAAATAGTCTCATTGACATACTGGGTGATTTTATTGAAATCTTTAGTAAAAGACGGGTCTTGTAATTTCTCCTGTAGCTTCGTAGAAGCCGTTGCAATCGCTTGCTGGGGCGGCAACAAATCCGCTGCAAACGCGCTGGGAATAGGCATAATTGCTAACAACATAGCCAACATCCCAAATAATATATAGTGCTTAGCCTTCATAAAATCCTCTAAAATGACCTCTAAATAACCCAATTTTTAATATCCCAAAAATCATCAACCGAAAACATGGATAACGCTGATTATAATAACATCAATTTCCCACGCACACGCATGAGGCGTATGCGTTTCAGCGACTTTTCCAGACGATTGATGCGGGAAAACCAACTGTCCGTAAACGACTTGATCTACCCAGTTTTTGTCACCGAAGGCCATCAGCAAAAACAAGCGATAGCCTTGATGCCGGGTATTGACCGCTTATCCTTGGATTTGTTGCTCGCCGAAGCACAGCAAATTTACGACCTCGGCATCCCTGCTATCGCCCTATTCCCCGTGACCGCACCGGAACACAAATCCGAACATGCTGCCGAAGCCTATAATCCTGATGGCCTCATCCAACGTAGCGTCAAAGCCTTAAAAGCCGCCGTCCCGGAATTGGGCATTATTACCGACGTTGCCCTAGACCCATACACCACCCACGGGCAAGATGGCCTAATTAACAGCGACGGTTATGTCCTCAATGACGAAACCATTGCCGTATTAGTCAAACAAGCCTTATCACACGCCGAAGCTGGCGCGGACATCGTTGCCCCATCAGACATGATGGACGGACGCATAGGCGCAATCCGGCAAGCTTTAGAAGCGCAAAACCACATCAACACCCGCATACTGGCCTACTCCGCCAAATACGCCTCCAGTTTTTACGGGCCATTCCGGGATGCCGTCGGCTCTGCCGCCAATCTCGGCAAAAGCAACAAAAGCAATTACCAAATGGATCCGGCAAATTCTGATGAAGCCTTACGCGAAGTGTTGCTGGATTTACAAGAAGGCGCGGATATGGTCATGGTAAAACCCGGTATGCCGTATTTGGATATTATCCGCCGAATCAAAGACCAGTACGGCGTACCCACGTTTGCCTACCAAGTCAGCGGCGAATACGCCATGATAAAAGCCGCCAGCATGAATGGCTGGTTGGATGAGCGGCAAGTGGTGCTGGAATCGCTAACCGCCTTCAAACGCGCTGGCAGCGATGCCATCTTGACCTATTTCGCTAAATCCGTCGCCCAATGGCTACGCGATTAAACCTCACAAGACCTTCACTATGACTGACCGCTACGCCGTTTTTGGATACCCGATTAACCACAGCAAATCCCCGCGTATCCACCAACTCTTCGCCGAACAAACCCAGCAAAACCTGAGCTACCAAGCCCAAGCTGTACCTGCCGAGCAATTCACCACTGCCGTCAGCGAGTTTTTTGCTGATGGCGGCAAAGGTTTAAATTGCACCGTGCCGCTGAAAGAATTAGCTTGGCAATACGCCGCCGAAAAAACCCCACGCGCAGAATTCGCCAAAGCCGTCAACACCTTAAAGATGCAAGCCAATGGCCTGTTACTAGGTGACAACACCGACGGCTGCGGACTGGTGCGGGATTTAACTGATAACCACAGCATCCAACTTAAAGGCACACGCTTATTAATCTTAGGTGCAGGCGGTGCAACCCGTGGCATCCTTGCGCCCCTGCTTGAACAACAACCCACCAGCTTAACCATCGCCAACCGCACCGTCGCAAAAGCCCAAGGTTTAGCCGCCGATTTCCAAACACTCGCCGCCATCAACGCCTGTGGTTTTGAGGATTTGGCAGGCCAACAATTCGACATCATCCTCAACGCCACCTCAGCTAGCCTTAGCGACCAACTACCGCCCTTACCAGACAACTTATTGGCAGCCAACGGCATCTGCTACGACTTAGCCTACAGCAACCAAGCCACCGCCTTTGTCCGCTGGGGACAACAACATCACGCCCAAAAAAGCCTTGATGGACTAGGCATGTTAGTCGAACAAGCCGCCGAAGCCTTTCACCTCTGGCGCGGCATACGCCCGAAAACTCAAGATGTTATCGCACTATTAAACGCCGAACGTGCGGCAACAAACTAGCCAATCAGCATTAAACCGTGTTTTGCAGTTTTAATGCGAACCAGCTAACACATTAACCGCAACCCGCTAATAAAATCGAAAAAACCGCCTAAAGTAGCGCCATCCCCTGACGCAACGCCCAAACTTTAGGAAACGCCATGAAACACCAAACACTCAAACTCGCATTATTGATGGCAGCCAGCCAACTGCCAAATATTGCCCAAGCTGCCATCGACAACCCTATCGCCTTCGTCACCCAAGTACCCATTCCCCAAGATTTCTGCACCATCAACGCCACCTTCTGTAACCACAAAGGCGCGATTGATGTAACCGGACGTGGCGGCGACTTATGGATACGCTACCCCGACGGCAGCCTAAAAAACCTCACCGCCACCGCAGGCTACGGGATGGACGGGCATCAAGGCGGCAAAGCCATTCAGGTGCGTGACCCAGCCGTCCATTGGGATGGCAATAAAATCATTTTTAGTATGGTAAAAGGCGCGCCAGCTCGTTATCAACTTAAACAGTACCGCTGGCAGTTATATGAAGTTACCGGACTGGGCAAAAATGAAACCCCAGTCATCACCAAAGTCGCCAAACAACCAGGGACTTACAATAATGTCAGCCCCACCTACGGCACTGACGGACGCATCATTTTTGTCTCCGACCGTCCACGCAACGGCGCCAGCCATCTTTATCCGCAACTCGATGAATACGAAGAAGCGCCTTCAAATACTGGCTTGTGGAGTTTAAACCCGGTAGACGGCAACTTATTTATGGTCACCCACGCACCTTCCGGCGATTTCAATCCCTTCGTTGATAGCTTTGGACGGGTGATTTTTACCCGCTGGGATCATTTACAACAAGACCAACAAGCCGCTGCTGACCGTAATGGCGTGCCGCACTATGGCACATTCAATTACGCCAATGAATCGGCAACGGCAACGCAATTGAACAGCCGCCAAGAAGTGTTTCCTGAACCATTAAAATTTGATGCCATTTCCTTAGCTGGCACGCATTTTAACGGACATAGCTTTAACCATTTCTTCCCTTGGCAAGTTAACGAAGACGGCTCTGACTTAGAATTGGTCAATCATGTTGGTCGCCATGAATTAGGCGGCTCGTTTGTTGATGCAGCTTTTACCGATGACACCGCCCTTACCTACCTCACCACCAGCATCAACCAAAAAAAGATCAGTAATTTTTTTCAAATCAAACAACACCCAGTAACCCCAAACTGGTTTGTCGGCATTAACGCCCCAGAATTTGGCACCCATGCCTCTGGGCAAATCGTGCGGCTGAATGGCGCAGCACCAACAACCAATGCCGCCAATATGACCATCACCCATATTACTGACAAAACCACCGCATCCTTTGTCAGCGATGGCGCAACACCGCCTGCCGCCGATTCAGGCCATTACCGCGACCCACTGGTGATAGCAGACGGGACTATGCTGGCAGCGCATACCTTTGAAACCCGTGCAGACAAAAACGAAGGCAGCACCTCAGCGGATTTTGCCCATAGCTATCCGCAATCACGCTACCAATTCCGTATCCGTACCTTAAAGAAATTGGCGAATGGCACATATACCGCCGACCAACCGCTTACCACTGGCATCAACAAAACCCTAACGTATTACAGCCCCGATTCACTCGTCCATTACAGCGGCGAATTGTGGGAGTTACAACCTGTTGAAGTGAAAGCACGGGCAATACCAGCAAAACGCACCAGCATCTTAGCGACACCAGAAAAACAAATCCTACAAGAAGAAGGCGTTAGTGAAGCCAGTTTAAGGAATTATCTGACCAGCAAAAACTTGGCATTGGCAATCGTTCGGAATACTACCCGCCGTGATGTCAGTGACAAACAGCAACCGTTCAATTTAGCCGTTGCAGGCAGTGCTACGCAAACCGCAACCAACGCAGGTAAAGTCTATGATGTCGCCCATTTCCAAGCCTTCCAAGCTGACCAAATCCGTGGCATCAAAAGCTATGACAGCAATAATGTCATCCCTGGTCGCCGGGTATTGGCGCAACCTTTACACAGCGTTAGCAGCAATCCACCTTTAGCAACTGGCGCGCCTAAAGGCAGTGTAAAAATTGCTGCCGATGGCTCGGTCGCCATGCTATTACCTACCCGCCGCGCGTTAACATGGCAAATCACCGATACCCAAGGCAACCCCGTAGTCAGAGAACGTAATTGGCTCTCCATGCAACCAGGTGAAATCCGCACCTGCCCGGCTTGCCACGGTGTCAATAAAGCCGACCAAATCGGGCAAAAATCACCGACCAACAAACCCGAAGCGTTACGGCAGTTATTGCAATTCTTAAAAGCTAACGGCAGTTTGTGATAAGAGCATCGCTAATTGGCACGTCAACAGACTGTTTTCGTGCCACTTTTTAAATCCCCAGCGCATCAGATTTAAATCACTCAGCAAAATGATGGTGGATTAAATCTGAAATTATGCTTTGTAACGTGGTGTGTAAACCTCGTACATTGTCGGTATTATTCTCGTAGCGGCGAGCGGCTGCTCGCCTGATCGCAGTAGGATTTTGTAGGCATTCTTAAAAAGGCGGACAGCCGTCCGCCCCTACAAAACTAATCTCATCCGACAAAAAATCATTATCTGAGTACGAAGCCTGTACTCCAACCAACAGATTCAACCAACCATCAACACAACAAACGATAGTTTTTAGTAAACATCAGTTGCCCACAGAAACAATCAAACACTTAGCTTATTCAAGCAAACCCAGACAAATCCAAAAAAACACATAAGTAATTGATAATAAATAACAAAAACTACTGACTTATAATTGTACGATTTAACAAAACTGCTGTAAAAACCGCAAGTAAGCCGCAAAGCTAACAATTAACACACAGAGTTATCCACAGTTTTTGTGTATAACCACAAACATCCGCGAAAAACCCTCACCATAGCCATTATTACAATCCACCATTGGCTTGCGAATGCTTACTACCACCTAAAACAACACATATTTCCCGCCTAAAAATAACCACCAACTTGAATAACCAAACATCAGCCACATAATTATTCCCATCATCCCCGCAATTCTGTTGCTTTGTCGCACAATATAAATACTCATAAGGTAGAATTGTCCGGCTAACTACTAAACTCAAGATTATTTTATTAACCTAGGATTTCCCGCCCCATGCGCTTACCCGATTCAGAACTCGCCCAAGCCATCCGTCTGTGCCGCCACTCCTTCCAATCTGCCGCCATTTTCAGTTTGTTCATCAACTTGCTGATGTTGTTGCCATCTATATATATGATGCAAGTGTACGATCGGGTATTGAGCAGTAGCAGCACTTCAACCTTATTGATGTTGACGATTTTGGCGGTGGTGTTGTTTGTCATGCTTGGCGCATTGGAATGGGTGCGTTCACAGATTTTGATACGGGTCAGCACCCGCTTTGATTTATTGCTAAACGAACGCTTATATAAAGTGCTGTTCCGGCAATCCCTGATGAGCGGCGGCAGAAGCAGTACCCAGCCGCTTAGCGATTTGTTGATGTTACGGCAGTTTTTGACGGGCAACGGCCTGTTCGCATTTTTTGATGCCCCGTGGTTGCCCGTGTATGTCGGCCTGCTGTTTTTATTCCATCCGGCATTTGGCGCGGTAGCGATTTTTTCTGCGGTATTATTGATTTTATTAGCCATCTGGAATGAACGCGCTACCCACGACGATTTGGAACAAGCCAATAAAATCTCGGTAGAAAACGCCAACACCACCGCCCGCAACCTCCGCAACGCCGAAGTGGTACACACCTTGGGCATGTTGCCGGATTTGATGACCCGCTGGCAGGAAAAACAACAAAAACTCATCATGCTGCAAGCGGTCGCCAGCGAAAAAGCGGGCTTGATTGCTGCCTTATCAAAAACCTACCGCGTCACCATGCAATCGCTGATTTTAGGTTTAGGCGCATGGCTGGCTATCGACAAACAAATCAGCCCCGGCCTGATGATTGGCGGCTCTATCTTACTCGGCCGTGCGTTAGCGCCTATCGACTTGATGATCGGTAGCTGGAAACAATTCTTATCCGCGCGTACTGCTTACGAACGCTTAAATACGCTGCTAGGACAATTTCCGGCAGAACCGGAACGGATGCCGCTACCGATGCCAAAAGGCAATTTGAGCGCCGAACAAGCAGTCATCGTTCCACCAGGTTCAAAAACTGCCGTTATCAAAGGTGTTAATTTCAGTATTCAGGCGGGTACATTTATCGCCCTGATCGGTGCAAGTGCCTCCGGTAAATCGACTTTAGCGCGGGCGTTGCTGGGCATTTGGCCGACCGCCAACGGCGTAATCCGCTTCGACGGCGCGGATGTCTCGCAACTTGACCGCAGCCTAGTTGGCCCCGGCATTGGTTATTTGCCGCAAGATATAGAATTATTCGATGGCACGATTGCCGACAATATCGCCCGCTTTGGCGAGTTGGACAGCAACAAAGTGGTCGCCGCCGCACAAGCGGCGGGCGTCCATGAAATGATTTTACAATTGCCCAAAGGCTACGATTCTGAAATTGGCGGCACAGGCGGTTTATTGTCAGCCGGACAACGCCAGCGCGTCGGCCTTGCCCGCGCCTTGTACGGCGATCCGGTGCTGGTGGTGCTGGACGAACCTAATTCCAACCTCGACGATTTGGGTGAACAAGCCTTGGCACGGGCGTTAGTGGCTCTTAAAGTCCGTGGCTGCACCGTGATTGTCATCACCCATCGTGTCGGCATTTTGGGCATGGTCGACCGCATCATGGTATTAAATGAAGGCGCACTGGTATTGGACGGGCCGCGCGATGAAGTGCTGGCGAAACTGAACCAACGTCAGCAACAACCTAATTTAGCAGCCAAACAGGAGGGCTAAGCATGAGCTTATTTTCACCAAAATCTGACAGCGACCAAATGGACATCAACCTCTATGCCGACGACCGCCCTGTGCGCCGCTTTGGTTATCTGATGATTATCGTGGTATTCGGCTTTTTTGGTGCTTGGTCGGTATTAGCACCGCTAGGCAGCGCCGCACTGGCTCCCGGCACCATTACCGTAGAAGGCTACCGCAAAACCGTGCAGCATTTGGAAGGCGGCATCGTCAAAGCCATCAGCGTGCGTGATGGGGACACTGTTACCAAAGGGCAAATCTTGCTGGAATTGGAAGACACCTCCTCACGCGCACAACTACAAACCTTGCGCGGGCAATTGTTCTCCGCCCTCGCCCGTGAAGCACGGTTGACCGCCGAACGCGACGGCAAAAGCAAAGTGGTCTATCCTGAACTATTAATGCAAACCACGAACGATGTCCGCGCCCAAGAAGCGATGCGCCTGCAAGACCAATCCTTCACTGTGCGGCAACGCTCACGCAATGGTGAAATCGGTATTTTGCAAGAACAACGCCACCAACTTGCCGCCAAAATTGAAGGCATCCGCGCACAAAAAAATAGCCGCAATAATTTAGCCGCCTCCTTAAATAAAGAGCTGGTCGATTTTCGCGCCATGCTCAAAGAAGGCTATGTGGAAAAACAAAAAGTCACCGAATTGGAACGCCGCCTAGCGGAAGCCCAAGGTGATGAAGGCGATTTCACCGCCAATATCGCCACCGCGCAAACCCAAATCAGCGAAATCGCTTTGAAAATCCTGCAAATCGAAAAGGAATTCCAACGCGAAGTGGTAGATGAACTCAGCAAAGCGCAGGCGGAATTATCAGAATTGCGCGAAAAAACCCAATGGCTGTCGGACACCGTTACCCGCACCATCATCAAAGCGCCGGAAGCAGGCATGGTGTTGGGCTTGACCGTCCACACCTTAGGCGCAGTCATCCCGCCTGGAGGACATTTGTTGGACATCGTGCCGCAGCAGGAAAAACTAATTGTTGAAGCGCAAGTCTCGCCGTTGGATATTGACCGCGTGCATATCGGGCAAAGTACCGAAATCCGCTTTAGTGCCTTTAAAAGCGCGAAAACTCCAAAAATTAACGGTCATCTGCTGGCTTTATCTGCGGATCGGCTCACCGATGATAAAAACCAAATCAGCTATTATCTGGCACGGGTTGAAGTCGATAGCGAAGGCTTGCAAGAATTGGCGGATAAAGGTTTGATTTTACTGCCGGGTATGCCCGCCGAAGTGCTTATCAACACGGGCGACCGCACCTTTTTTGAATACCTGATGCAGCCGCTCAGCAATATTTTTGCCCGCTCTTTAATTGAGGATTGAACATGCGCCGATTTAGTTTACTCGCGGCGAGTATCGCCTTAAGCCTAAACGCCCACGCTGGCGATGATTTGCTAGGTTTATATGAACGCGCCGTGTTAGCTTCGCCAGAATTGCTGGCTAGCCAATACACCGTTGATATTGTTCGCGCCCAAGAAAACCGCAGTTTTGGTGAATTGCTTCCGCAAGTTAACGTCATTGGCAGCTATTCATTAAACCGCTTCCATAGCCAAGACAATTTTACCGGTCGGGACTTTACCAATGACTACCCAGGCGAACGGGCATCGGTCAACATTAGGCAACCACTGTTCGATCTGCAAGCTTATTTGCTGATGAAAAGCCAAGAAGCACGCACCTCGCAAAGCGAACAAGACTTGCTTAATGCTCACCAAAAACTGATTGCCAATCTGATAGAACGTTATGTTGATGCCCTAGAAGCCGCCGATAAAAGCCAAATTGTCGCCGCCGAATTGCACTCAACCGAACAGCAATTGGCGCGCGTTAAAGCCATGCAAGCTCGGCAAATGGCTATGGTCACCGATTTATACGAAGTCGAAGCACGCACCGAAACACTACGCACGCAACTGATTGAAAACGATAATAACGCCCGCATTGCCCTAGAAAAACTGCGCGAACTGACAGGCGATGCCGTTACCAGTATCCAATCCGCCCGTTTAGATAGCCCGCAACCCGCACCAGATGGCAATATTGATAACTGGGTACAGCAAACCGGACAACTCAACCCTGAAATCCAAGCCCTCAAGCTAGCCGTCGAATCTGCCGATCAAAGCATTTCTGCTTATCAGGCCGGACATTTACCGCGTATTGAATTACAGCTTAGCGGAACTTACAGCGACACCAATTTCGACAACCGCCAATCATCAGCCTACGATGTCGGCACCGCCTCGGTACAAGCCACAGTTCCTATCTATACAGGGGGCATTACCACGGCGCGAATAAATGAGGCTAAAGCCCGCAAAAAACTAAACGAAATGCAATTAGAACAAAAACGCCGCGAATTGGAAAAACAAACCCGCGCCGCTTATTTGGATATGCAATCCTCACCCGCCCGCAGCTTAGCCACAGACCGGCAGCTCGCTGCTAGTGAAAAATCCCGTGATGCCATGAAGAAAGGTTACGAACTAGGTGTCGTTACCATTGTTGATTTGCTCAGTGCCGAAAAACGCTTGTCGGAATCCAGATTACAGCAACGCCAAGCCCGTTATCGCTATTTTAAAGCCCGCAGCAGCCTGTATTTTCAAACTGGTAAACTCATTGGCCCAGAATTGGCGAAGTTTAATGAGTGGTTGGTGATGGCGGATAAGAAATCGGCTAGTCGGAAACAATAAAAGCCGATAATATCGGTTCTGGAGTCCAAAACATGTTTTGGACTCCAGCGACGTGTTGATCAAATCTTAAGCAAAACGCTCAATCATCTTCTCTGCCTGTTCGGCAAATTGTTCTAAATTGCCTTGTTTTACTGTTTCTACCGGAATGACTAAGGCGGTGGTCAAGCTGATGTAAATGTAGACATAACGCTTGCCATATTCCACCCGCAATAATTCTGACCACGGCATTTTGTGTTTGCCGCTTGGGGATTTTTCGTGCAGAAAATTGGCGTTCGCCGGATCAATCGTTAAGGTGTACATGCCAAACATGTTGGTTTTTTCTTTATCGGTATAGCTTTTCAGTACTTGCCGTTGAAAATCCATCATCATGATTTTTGGCGATAATAACGACCACAATAACGCCAAACCCAAGATGTAAATGGAGGTGTTGGTATCGTGGTAATAAAAATAATAAAACGAGCCTATCAAACCCATAATACCTGGGACTATCCAGCGGTTTTTCTTGATGTTTTGCTGGATTTCTTCACTGCGTAAAAATTGCAGTTCATTAAAATGGATCAGGTCTTGCTCGCGGAATTCGTATTCAATTTCAAACATAATAGTGGCTTAAAGTTAAGTGGCTTAGTGCATTTTTATTTTAATGTAAGCACTGCGCCTAAAGAGATTGGAAAGTGTCAACATGGCGGTTCTAAAGTATCCATGTATGGCTACTTGGTGCATTTTGTATAAGGAGAGATAGACGATTTTGGCGATGAAGCCGCCAATACTGACTGTTCCCATTAAATTGCCCATCAAATTACCAACCGTGGTGTATTTGCCTAAAGATACTAGCGATCCGTAATCGTAATAAACAAATTCAGCAGGTTTACCGCCGCGCAGGCGGTTTGTCAGGGTTTTATACAAAACTGTGGCTTGCTGGTGGGCGGCTTGTGCTCTTGGTGGCACATTGCCATTGTGGCCTAGCCAAGCACAGGCGGCGCAATCGCCCATGGCAAAAATGTCGTCATCGTTGGTTTTTAAGGTGCTATCAACGATTAATTGGTTGATATGGTTGGTTTCTAGTCCATCCAAATTCTTTACCCAATCAGGGGCTTTAATGCCAGCGGCCCACACTTTAATGTCAGCTTCGATAAATTCGCCATCGTGGGTGCTAATGCCTTCGCGGGTAATTTCGGTGACCCGTCTGCCTAGTTTGAGGTCTACACCCAGTTTTACCAGTTGTTGTTGGGTGGCATAAGCTAATTTATCGGGCAATGCGGGCAATAATTTCGGCGCGGCTTCAACAATACTGAGCTTTACGGTGCTGGTTTCTTGTAATCCATAAATTGCCAATACGCCTGTGACTTCGTGCAATTGTGCGGCTAATTCCACACCTGTTGCCCCTGCGCCGACAATGGCGATTGATAAGGGTTTTACTAGGCTGCTGTCTTTGCCGATATAGCTTTTCAGATAGGATTCAAAGAGTTGTTTTTGGAATTTGAACGCTTGCGAGGTGGTATCCAAAAACAGGCAATTCTCGGCGACACCTTTAATATTGAAGGTGTTGCTGACACTGCCGACCGACATGACTAAGGTGTCGTATTTAAAAATACGGCGGGGAATTAATTCTTCGCCTTTGTCATTAAAGGTGGGGCTGACGTAGATTTGTTTTTCCGCCCGGTTTAGGGCTTCCATTTTTCCTAGGCGAAAACGGAAATGGTTACGGTGCGCTTGCGCCAGATATTCCACTTGTTCAGATTCGTCTAAGGTGCCAGCAGCAACTTCATGCAGCAGGGGTTTCCAGATATGGGTAGTGGTAGCGTCAATCAAAATGATTTCAGCGAGGCCTTGTTTGCCTAGTTTTTTTCCTAAGGCGGTCGCTAATTCAAGTCCAGCAGCTCCACCACCGACAACCACGATTTTATGTTTTCCAGCTTCTGTATCTACCATTGCCTTTACCCCATAAAAAAATAATTGCCATTATATACTTCAAATGGTCAGATTTTGGTTTTTAATGGCTGCAATCTTGCTTGGAAGGGGTTTAAATCGGGGCGGGTTTACGAGCTTAGGCTAATAAAATCGCAAACCGAGGTTTGCACTCCTTTAATTTCACCACCACTTTTTACTGGCTTATGACTTTAGCTGGCTTGCCAAGAGTTGTTTAACGGGATTAAAGGTTTGTCGATGGATCAGCAAAATACCGAACTGGTGAATTTCTTGGAGATGTTGGCGGGTGCCATAACCTTTATGGATATGAAAGGCAAAGTCGGGGTATTGGTGATGATAGTCAACCATCAACCTATCCCGTTCAACTTTTGCCAAAATCGAAGCGGAGCTGATAGCGGCGACTTTACTATCGCCTTTAACGATTGCTAGCGCGGGTATGGTTAAATTCGGCAAGCGGTTGCCATCAATCAAAACCAGTTCTGGTGTGCTTGACAAGCCATTAACGGCGCGTTGCATGGCTAACAAAGTGGCTTGCAAGATGTTGATGGAGTCGATTTCTTCGACACTGGCAGAGGCAATACACCAACTGAGCGCGTATTGTTTAATTAGTGGTGATAAGGCATCGCGCTTAGCTTCACTCAGTTTTTTTGAATCAGCCAAGCCAGAAATTGGCTGTGCCGGATTTAGGATAACCGCTGCGGCAACCACCGGGCCTGCTAATGGGCCACGGCCTGCTTCGTCTACGCCAGCGATTATTTGTGTTGGATCATAATCCAGTAAGGCTTCCATCACGGCTTAACGCAGCAAACCCCGGGTGACATTGCGTAAAAACAGGATCATTTCGGCGACTTCTTTGCTATCGCCAGCAATCGCTTCCATTTGCTCGATGGCTTCTTCTAAGCGCAAACTGTTTTTGTAGATCATTTTGTAGGCTTTTTTTATCAAGCGGATGTCTTCAGGCGCAATGCCATTGCGCTCCATACCAACAGCATTGATGCCATGCGGCTCAGTCGGTCTGCCGCCTACCATAACAAACGGCGGAATATCTTGGGTGATAGAGCTGCCCATTGCCGAAAAGCTATATTGCCCGATCTGAGTAAATTGATGCACCAAGGTAAATCCGCCCAATATCGCATGGTTGTTAAGGCGGACATGGCCTGCCAAAGATGCGCCGTTCGCCATGATGATATGGTTGCCGATAACGCAATCGTGGGCAACATGGGTATAGGCCATAAACAAATTGTCATCGCCAATACGGGTGACGCTTTGGTCTTGGATAGTCCCCCGGTGCATAGAAGCGAATTCACGGATGGTATTTCTATCCCCAATTTCTAAGCGGGTTATTTCCTTGGCGTATTTTTTATCTTGCGGGTCTTCGCCGATGGAGGCGAATTGGAAGATTTTATTGTCTCTACCAATGGTCGTAGAGCCGTTTATGACCACATGCGGGCCAATAACCGTACCTGCGCCAATTTTTACATCTGCACCAATGATGGCATAAGGGCCGATAGACACATCGTCGGCAAGTTCGGCGCGGCTATCAATAATTGCTGTTTGATGAATCAAAATTAATCTACCACTGCTGCACAACGTATTTCCGCGCTGGCGACGAACTCACCGTCGACCTCTGCACGACACTCAAACGCCCAAATATTGCGTTTGCTTTTCACAAATAAGGCTTCCAACATCAGTTGGTCTCCAGGTACTACAGGGCGTTTAAATTTCGCCTTATCAATCCCCACCAAATAATAGATCATGCCATTTAATTCATCGCGTGCGGTTTCTGATGCCAACAAACCTGTGGCTTGCGCCAATGCTTCAAGAATCAACACACCCGGCATAATCGGCTTTTGGGGGAAATGCCCTTGGAAAAAAGGCTCGTTATAGGTGACGTTTTTAACACCTAATAAACTAATACCAGGCTTACAATCAATGACTTTATCGACTAATAAAAACGGATATCTATGCGGCAAAAATTGTTGAATTTGTAAAATATCTAACGTGATAGACATGCTTTTAGTGGCTTATTTAGAGTTATTGTTATTATTTTTTATAGCAGTATTAAGGCATATAGGTTTTCTGGTTTGTTGGCGTGAAAAACAGGTTTTTCACGCCGATACTGCCATGTAAAACTTATACAGCCATTAATATTTATTCAGGCATTGCTGATAATTTTTGTTGAACTTGGGTAGTGACATCAATTTGTTCACTGGCATAAATTACGCCATCAGTAAGCAACAAATCGAAGTTTTGGTCTTTGGCGATAGAGCGGATGGCTTCAACAATACGGCGTTGCAACTTTCCTAACTCTTCGTTACGACGAGCATTGAAATCTTCGCTAAATTCTTGTTGTGAGCGTTTCGCATCACGTTTTTTATTCAGAATATCTTTTTCTAAATTTGAGCGTTCGGCATCACCCATTACCGCGCCATCTCTGGTCATGCGCTCTTCTTTGCTTTGGATGTCTTTTTGTTGGGCTACTAACTGTTTATCGCGTGGAGAAAATTCCAGTTCCAAACGCTTTTTGGCTTTTTCCGCTTGCGGTGCTTTTTCAAGAACAGCAGGAATATTCACAAAGCCGATTTTCAAGTCAGCATAACTGGCATTTGCTGCCAACAATAAGCCTATAAATAATGCAATTTTTGTTTTCATCGGTAACACGAACTCCGCTGTCAGAATGGTAATAAATTAGGGTTAAATAAGGTACTTATCGCGATTATAGGGGATAAGGTAAAAAAAATTAAATGACTTCTCAGAAATTTTGCCCGAAGTTAAATTGGAATAACTGCTTCTGGTCACCCAACTCACCGTTGACACCTTTTTTAGCATTCAACGGCACGGCGGCACTAATTGATAAGGCCCCGAACGGTGATAACCACTCGCCCGACAAGCCTGTCGAATAGCGTAATTCACTGATGCTCAGGTTATTGTTAACCGTACCTGCATCAAAGAATGCGCCCAAGCGCACGGATTTAACTTCTGATAAAAATGGCACAGGGAAAAATACTTCCGCATTGCCGATAATTTTACTGGAGCCACCAAAAGGCCGATAAGGTACCAACACGCCGTTGATGACCCGGTGATCCCTAGGCCCCAAAGTGTTATTTCGGAAACCACGCACTGAACCGGTACCGCCAGCAAAATAATTTTCAAAAAACGGTAAATCTTCGGTAGAGCCGTAACCATCACCGTAAGCAGCTTCGCCTTGCACCCGTAAAGTCACGTCTTTCGCCAACGGGAAATACAACTGATGCTTGTAACCTAATTTGAAATAAGTCAGATCACTACCTGGCACGGTAGCTAAAGCAGTAAAGCGTTGCTGTCCGCCTTTGCTAGGAAAAGTCGCCCGGTTCAAGGTGTCATGCGTCCAACCTAAAGTAGGCGCGAAGGTTAAAAACCTGTCACCTTGTTTATTGATGAACTTGTTGATTTCAATCGAGGTGAAATCCGTAGAGGTTAAGTTAGTGTTTTTAACATCAAAACCAAAGCGCACTTGGTCGAATTCATTCAGCGGGATGCCCATATCCAAACCGCCGTTGACCACTTCGGTAGAATAGTTGGCGATATTGATCCGGCTAGCGTCGCGCTTGGTATAGCCTAAGTTGTAACCCATGCTAACGCCGTCTTTGGTGAAATACGGGTTTAAAAAACCGAGCTGGTAACTGGTCGTGTAAATACTATTGTTAAAGGCTAAGTTGACGCGTTTACCAGAACCAAAAACGTTATCTTGGGAAATATTGGCATTCAAAACAATGCCTTGCACCTGAGAAAAACCCACACCCGCCGATAAATTACCGGATGCTTTTTCTACCACGCTGTAATCGACGTTAATTTGGTCTGTTGTGCCAACAACTTGCGGGGTTTCTACGTTGACCGACTCAAAATAACCCAAACGTTCCAACCGAGTTTTAGAGCGTTCAATTTTAGAACTGGATGCCCAACTGGATTCCATTTGCCGCATTTCCCGACGCAATACTTCGTCGCGGGTCTTGGTGTTGCCTTTCATATTGATATGATGCACATAGGCGCGTTTACCGGGATCAACAAAAAACGTCATCGCGACGGTTTTAGTTTTTTCGTTGATTTCAGGCACCATATTGACGTTAGCGAAGGCATAGCCATCGTTACCCAAACGGTCAGAAATAGCTTTAGACGTTTCCGTGGCATTTTTTCTGGAGAAGATTTCGCCTGGACCGACACTCACTAATTTAGTCAATTCTTCAGCAGGCACGATCAAGTTGCCAGTCAACTTCACCTTTTCTAAAGTAAAAACATCGCCTTCTTTCACATTGATGGTGATGTAAATGTCTTTTTTGTCAGGCGTAATAGCGACTTGCGTAGATTCAATCGCAAAGTTGATATACCCGCGATCTAAATAATAAGACCGCAAGGTTTCCAAATCGGCGGACAGTTTTTGCTTAGAGTATTGATCGTCTTTGGTATAAAACGACAAAAAATTGGAGGTGTTTAAGGCAAGCGTATCAAGCAGGGTTTTGTCTTCGAAAGCCTTATTGCCGACGACATTGATTTCTTTGATTTTAGCGACCCGGCCTTCAGAAATGGTGATATGGATGCCGACCCGATTACGCGTTAGATTAGAAACATCAGTTTTGATTTTTAAACCATATTTACCGTGGCTAAGGTATTGTCGGCTAAGCTCTTGCTCAACCTTATCCAACACTTGGCGATCAAAGGTTTTACCTTCTGATAAACCAATTTTATCCAAGGCTTTCTTTAAATCGTCTTTACTTAAATCTTTATTGCCTTCAAACAGGATTTTGGCAATTGACGGGCGCTCAACCACATTAACAATTAACGTAGTGCCGTCCCTTTCTAAGCTTATATCCTTAAAAAATCCGGTTTTAAATAAAGCTCTAATGGATGGTGCGACTTTGGCATCAGAAAAAGTTTCGCCGACATTCACAGGTAAATAGTTAAAAACCGTACCTAAGGAAATGCGCTGCAAACCTTTAACTTGAATATCCCGGACGACAAATTCTTCGTCGCCTTTAACGGCTTGCGAGGCCAGCAAGCACAACAGCAACAAGCGAGAAACGGTAGTTAATTTCATGAAAGTAAAAATTATGCGTCTGGATCTATAGATTATGACGGGATTATAACACAGTAAGGGATTAAGCTTTGCTTAAGCCCGGTGTACGGGGAACGACAAAACCTCATCAATAGCAGGACTTGCAGACAGTAACATCAACAAACGGTCTATACCGATAGCAATACCGGAACAATTAGGAAGCCCCGATTGCAATGCCGCCAGCAAGCGTTGGTCTTTTTCAGCAACAGGTAATTGCCATTGTTGCCGCTGCGTCAGTTCGGCATCAAAACGGCGGTTTTGTTCCACCGCATCGGTTAATTCGTGATAACCGTTGCCCAACTCCACACCATTAATGAACAACTCCACCCGCTCAGTCACCAAAGTATTATCCACATTGGTTCTCGCCAAAGACGATTGGCAAGCCGGATAAGCAAACACCATCGTTAAGGTATTGCCTGTAAACATAGGCTGTACACAATGACTAAACAAAAAATCCAACCAAATGGCGTGATTTTCGCCGCAAATATCAACTGCCTCAGGCAAGCCCTTAGCGATGGCAAAATCCCGGTAGGCATCCAAAGAAAATACCAAGGCATCCAAACCCGTGTGCTGATAAAAAACAGCTTGATAACTGATGCGTTGGCAGGCTGTTAACGGCATGGCTTGCAACAGCAGCTGCAATAAAGCCTCAACCTCATCCATTAACTGCTGAAGATCAAAATCCAGCCGATACCATTCCAACAAAGTAAATTCAGGATTATGGAAACGACCTGCCTCACCATTCCGGAAGGCTTTGCAGATTTGATAAATACTGCCGCTACCTGCCGCCAATAAGCGTTTCATGGCAAATTCTGGCGAGGTTTGCAGAAATAAGCGCTGCTCATGGGAAGGCAACCCGTATTGGGTACTAAAAAATTGCAACTGCGGATCTGTGCCAATCGCCTGCCCCAGCAACGGGGTTTCCACTTCCAACACCTGCCGCTCAGCAAAAAACTCCCGGATCTGCTGCAACATTTGCGCCCGAAGACGCAACATAGCCAAGGAGCAGGTAGGCTGCCAATCGCCCTGCACTACTCTTTTACGCGGGAAATATATTCGCCGGTACGGGTATCAACCTTAATTACTTCGCCTTGTTGAACAAACAACGGCACGCGCACGACAGCACCTGTTTCCAATTTTGCTGGTTTGCCGCCGCCGCCAGAGGTATCGCCACGAACACCAGGATCGGTTTCGATAATGGCTAATTCCACAAAATTGGCAGGTGTCACCGCCAATGGTGAATCATTCCATAAAGTGACGATGCAAGGGTCTTGGTCTTTTAACCATTGCGCGGCATCACCAACGGTTTTGCTGTCGGCTTGATACTGTTCAAAGGTGTCTTGCACCATAAAATGCCGAAACTCACCGTCGTTATACAAATATTGCATATCCATATCGATAACATCCGCACCTTCCAGTGACTCACCCGATTTAAATGTGCGCTCAATAACCCGGCCTGTTTTTAAATTTCTAATTTTGACACGGTTAAACGCTTGGCCTTTACCAGGTTTAACAAACTCATTGTCAATAATGGCGCAAGGGTCATTATCCAACATGATTTTTAACCCAGATTTAAATTCATTGGTACTGTAAACAGCCATTTTATCCTCAATGTGACACACTAATTAAAAGCCCGACATTATAATGGAGGCTTTCCTGCGATAGAAACTTTAAATACTCAACCTACATGCCAGTATCCCAACCTGACGACCGCCATTTTCTTAAAAACTGGCAACAACAACTCGCTGAAGCCTTCACCCATATTGGTGATTTATGCCAATACCTCAACCTAGAAATAGCCGATTTGCCCATCTCCGTCGATGCCGCCGCGCAATTCGCCCTACGCGTACCCCGCAGCTTTGCCGACTGCATGGAAAAAGGCAACCCACATGATCCGCTGCTGCGGCAAGTATTGCCTATCAGCGACGAATTACAAACTTTCCCCAACTACAGCGACGACCCCGTCGGCGACCTAGCCGCTGCCACCCAAACCGGACTGCTGCACAAATATCATGGACGGGTATTGCTGATTAACACCGGCAGTTGCGCCATCAATTGCCGTTATTGTTTCCGCCGCAACTTCCCATATAACGACCTGCAACTCGGTAAACAAGCCGAACAAGCCGCCATCGACACTATCCGCCAAGATAGCACCATTAGCGAAGTCATCCTCAGCGGCGGCGACCCATTATTACTCAGTGATGCCCGATTAGCGCAATTGTTCAGCCAACTGGCGACCATCAACCACGTCAAACGCATCCGCATCCACAGCCGCTTGCCGATTGTATTGCCCGCCCGCATCACCCCTGAATTCATCGACACCTTAATACAAAGCGGCAAACAACTGGTTTTAGTCATGCACTGCAACCACGCCAACGAAATCAACCATCGTGTTGCCACCGCCTGCGCGTTATTGCGGCAACAGCCAATCACCTTGCTCAACCAATCGGTATTATTAAAAGGTGTTAATGACCACGCCGAAATCTTAAGCGAACTTAGCGAGCGCTTATTCGCATTAGGGATATTGCCGTATTACCTGCATTTGCTCGACAAAGCCAAAGGCACAGCGCATTTTGACCTAGAGCAAAGCCACGCCATCAACTTGCACCAACAACTACAAGCCAGCTTGCCCGGCTATCTCGTGCCAAAATTAGTAAGGGAAATCGCCGGGGAAAACGCCAAAAGCTTGGTGTTTTGATGGCTATTTCGGAATAAAAAACAGGTTTTTTACTCCGAATAGATAACTGACGTTACGCAGTAACGCGTTTTTCTCCCGTTTGCCGCGTCGAGCACCGCAGCATTTGTCGGGAATAGCCCGAAGGGGTGCGGCATGGATGCCGCACGGCGGCAGATGGGCAGGAAGCCCATTCTGTCGCCCCCCCGACAAATGCGAGGAGCGCAAGACATGAGCGGCAACCGGGCCGCCTTTTCTTTGGTTACTTGCTTTTGGCGGCGCAAAAGAAAGTAACTCGCCTTCGGGTGCGAGAACCCGATTTAAAAAATCTGTCGCGATAGCGACTCATCATAAATAATTTCAAACCGCATTAATCGTCTGCGTAACATCAGATAGATAAAACCAAAGAAGAGTCATCGACGAGCTCAGGCCGAACGGTAACTACCTAATTCCGTTCGTGCCCGACTGTAAGAGGTAAAGCAACGCAGCCTAAAGCTGCACACTCGGATTGTTGTTTTTGGACATGACAACCACATAGCCCGCATTTAGCGTGTTGTCCTTAAAGTATTTAACCCCTGTGCTGTTAATTTCGTCCATCACAGCTTGTGTGGCACTGGCGGGGCAAATGACTTGTACAAGACCACCCACCTTAAGGGACGCTTGTTTGGCAGCAATCAAATGGTTCTTTACTTTGGGCGACAAATGCTCGGCAAAAACCATCTGCTCTTCAGAAACCACCATTTTTTGGCTTTCTATTTGCTGGACAGTCTCACCTTTTTCAACCACTTGCGATACTTTGATGATTTCAGTCTTGGCACCGACTTCCTTTTGCCATTGTGTGGATTGTTGGCTTACCGCTTGGGTATAGGGGTCATTGGCAAAAGCGTAAGTCACCCCGCCGCCCACCAAAGCCCCTGCTGCCGCGCCAATTGCCGCGCCGGAACCATTGCCACCTATCACAGCGCCTATAACGACCCCGGCAATCGCACCTACTACCCCGCCAAGGGACGCTTGTTGTTCTTTGGTCATGGTGGAACAGCCGCTGAGTGACAAAGCGGCAATTGTTGTTGTAATTATCATTTTTTTCATTGTTTGATCCTCACGAATAAGCAATTGGTGGTTTGGGAAGCCCGCCCCCCTAAATAAGGCCGGATTCGCAATGCTTGTGTTTATTTGCCGAAAAAATCCTTGGCTGCCCCGCCAATATCGGGAATATCCGAAACAGGCGGGGACGGTTGGTCTAGCGGTTTTGCTGTCGGTACTGGTTTAAGCTTGGGTTTTGGCTTGCTGTTTTGAGACATCGGCTTTACCGCAACTTTAGTGTGCGGTAATTTATTTTCCACGATATGTTGTTCTTCAATAGGTTGCAGATCACTCGGCGGTGGCAGTGGCGCATTTTCTGTTAGTTGTGCAGATGCACCACCCACGGTGCTTTCAGGTAATTGCTGCTTACCATCAAGCTGGTTTACCGATGAAAAAGTCGCGTTGGGGTTTAATCCGCCAATAGTCGGCATACCGCCGGATAACCATAAAAAATACCCGCCACCAATAGCCAACAAGGCAAGCAAAAAAACAATTGCCGGATAGTCACGGCAAAATCTTAGTGCCCAACCGAAGCTAGTTTGCTTGCGGGCGATTGGCGGATGCTCGACCAGTTTTTGTAAGGCATCGGCAAAATCATTGGCACTGGCAAAACGCCGTTCCGGTTTTTTTTCTAATGCCTTAAGCACTAACTGTTCAATTTGGGGCGGAATGGCTTGGCTAAAACTACGCGGCGGCTTGGGTTTTTCTTCAATTTGGGATTTAATCAAATCGTATTCAGTATTTTTTTCAAAAGGGATATGCCCGGTCAGCATTTCATACAAAACCACGCCGACTGAATAAATATCTGATCGCGCATCCGTTTCTTGGCCTCGAATTTGTTCTGGCGATACATATTCCAAAGTACCAATGAGATTGCCTGATATGGTCTGCCGCGCCTTTTCCAAAATTCTGGCGATACCAAAATCAAGGATTTTTACCGTGTCTTGTTCGGTAATGATAATGTTGGATGGCTTAATATCACGGTGGATAATTTGGAAACGATGGGCATGCTCCAAACCTTGCAAAATGGCAATGGCATAGTGCAGCGCGGTTTGCCAAGCAAGCGCACCATTTTTTTTGATGACATCATCTAAGGTCTCGCCGTTGACAAACTCCAAAGCCATATAAAACTGGGTATTAAATCGGCCAAAATTATAAACGGCGGCAATACTCGGATGATTTAACCGCCCCAAAGCAATCGCCTCTGAACGGAAACGCTGGACAATATCATCCCGGTTGCTTAGTTCGGGCTTCAGCAGTTTGATAGCAACTTCCCTTTCGAGCATGACATCGACACCTTTGTAAACCTCCCCCATACCGCCTTCGCCGATTTTTTTGACGATTTTGTAATTATCTATCTGTTCCATAGGCTTTTATGATGGTTAAGATTATGCCCTAGTGATGGGGACTCTTCTGACGCTAATCGGTTTTGCCAAGATTTTGACAATAAGCACAGAAATATTGTCGAGACCACCCCGCGCATTTGCCAAGCCAACCAATTGTTCGCAAGCCTGCTGGGCCGAGTTGGTAACGAGGCTTTGACGCATTTCGTCATCATTGACCAAATCATATAAACCGTCAGAACACAGCAGGAAGTAATCACCCATCTCAATTGCCAGCGGCTGGTTCGGGCAACTTATTTTTAATTTGCCATGCGTACCTAAAGCAGAGGTAATGATGTGCTTATCAGGATGGTTTTCAGCCGCCGCAGCTGTCAACAAACCCTTGTTAACCATATCGGCTACCAAAGTATGGTCTTCGGAAAGTTGCCGATAATCATTGTTTCTTAAGCAATACAAGCGGCTATCACCAGTATTGGTGTAGTAGGCATAACCATTGATAATTGCCAACGCCACTAAGGTAGTCCCCATGCCTTGGTATTCAGGGGATTCTTGCGCCAATTGGTAAATTTCCCTATTGGCGGCAATGGTGCTGTTAACCAGTATTTCCCGATAATCATTTCTATCAGGAAATTGCCCGACAAATAGCCGTTGAAACGTGGCAACCGCCACTTGGCTAGCCACTTCACCTGCGCGATGCCCACCCATGCCATCGGCTACCATTGTCAAGACTGTTTGGTCATTGGCAAAACGCACATAGCCGAGCTGATCTTGGTTGATTGACCGAGTACGCCCTACGTCTGAAAACGAACCAATTTCAATAGCGTAATCGCTAATAGCAGACGCTTGCGGCGGACTAATAAATTGTTTCCAAAATGGTTTCATGGCGGCTATTGAACGAGTTTGTGGATGCCCATAATTTCTTGCCCGTGTTTGATTGGCACAGCAAAAGAAATGGCAGTACCGGATTGGTCGCTTTTTCCGTAAGAGAAAATACCAATGACATGGCCTTTATCGTTAAAAACCGGGCCACCACTATTGCCGTTGCCAGTGGCATTGACTGTCAATTGATAAACATCACCCATTTCACTGAAATAGCCGTTCACCGAATCCGACACCGTTTTTGCAGAGCCTTCGATAACTTTGCCAATATTGCCGCCTGTCACCGTAGGGTCTGGAATTTGCCGCCACTCGCCTTCACGGTTTAAGGGGTCTTTTGAATCCATTTTTACGGCAATATCGGGCGATACCCCAGGATAACCCATGACGGTAACGGTTTCGCCAGCGGAAACCAGGTCGGTTGCGCTCATGTCCACAAACTCCAAACGCTGGGGCGTGTCAATTTTAACCAACGCCACATCGGCACTGTCCGATACCCTGACCAAATGGGCAGGAATCCGTAAACCTGTTTTGGGAAAAGTCACATCCAAGTAATCATTACGGCCTTCCACGGATTTACCGTGCAGGGATTTGTAAATGGATTTTGAAGGAATCCAATTGTTTAACGATATGACATATTTGTTGTTCGGGTCATCAGGCAGGGTCACCAAATCGTATTTTTCACAACCCTCGTTTTGGCAAATCTTTAATGCACCCGGCAATTCAAAATGCCGATTTTGCGTTTGCCAGCCAGCCGCGACATGGCGATTGGTTAAAATGTAGCCGTTTTCATTAACGACAAACCCAGAACCCGCAAACTCACCGCCTAAAGGGTAACCCGCATCTAACGTTAAATCAGGTTCCACCGCCCCGTTGACAAAACGGTAGGCAGGACGTTTTTCTTGGCATTTACCCTTATGTTTACTGACGCAGATGGCTCTCTGAAAAAATTGCTTACCCGTAGGGATGTCTATCAATTTCCAGCTGGCTTCAATAAAGACAGTGGAATTGCCGTATTTCTTGAATATGTCAGCCGAAGACAACGCCTTATTAGCCATCAATTCGGCTAATTTACGTTTTTGGCTAAGTTGCGTTGCATCTAAAGTCTCTTGAATTTCTGCTTTTTCTTGGTTGCTTTTGTAGATGAAAAACCCTGAAACAGCCAGAATGACCGCAATGAGGCCAGCACCGATATTAATCAATTTTTTCCGGCTGTGGGTTTCGGCTTGGCCAATCAAGCGTTCAACGGTTTTTCTGCCGATAGTGCCCGATGGTTGGCTGGAAAATACTGGCTCTTCGATACCTTCAAAAGGATTAGGGAAAAACTGCTCTGCATTGATGTCGATACGGGTCTCGCGTGACAAATCAAAATCCGCTGGCAGATTTCCTAGGCGAGTTGTTCTGTCATTGCCTGTAGGTCTGGGATCAAGATCAAAAACAAATTCCGCCCCCCCTTTGCCCAACTGCACCACGTCCCCCGCTTGTAAAATCTGCGGGGCTTGCAACCGGGAATTATTGAGGAACGTGCCATTACGGCTACTTGAGTCGGTCAATAAAAATTCTTCGTCGTTTTGCACGGAAATCTTGCAATGTAAACGGCTGACTAAATCGTCTATTACGGGATCAAAAACAACCTCACACACGCTATCCCGCCCGAATGAGATTTCTTGGATGGGCATTTCAAAAAACTCTGTTTGATTGGCTTTAGAGCCGACCAAATGTTTTATTATAATTTTCAGCATTGTTGCCTCCCCTTTACATTTATGATTTTGCAAAGGATTTTAATGCCTAAGCCTACTATTTAAAACCAAGTAAGCTCAAATTACTGTGACTAGAGTTGCATAATTACAGACTAGTTGCTCCAAACGCTAAGGCAATCGACACTTGTCCATACACTTAGAGGATGAACATACCAATATTAAGTAACTGATGTTACGCAGACGATTGCTGCGGTTTGAAATTAATTATGCAGAGTCGCTATCGCGACAGTTTTTCTAATCGGGTTCTCGCACCCGAAGGCGAGCTACTTTCTTTTGCGCCGCCAAAAGAAAGTAGCCAAAGAAAAGGCGGCCCGATCGCCGCTCATGTCTTGCGCTCCTCGCATTTGTCGGGGGACGGCAAAAGGGGCTTCCTGCCCCTTTGCCGCCGTGCGGCATCCATGCCGCACCCCTTCGGGCTATTCCCGACAAATGCTCCGGTGCTCGACGCGGCAAACGGGAGAAAAGCGCGTCACTGCGTAACATCAGTTTATAAATTAAAAACTTAAAGACTAGGCTTTCACTTTACTGACTGTATAAACACCCGCCAACACCAAAAAAGTCCCTGCCAATTGCCAATAACTCACTGGCTCAGCTAAAACCACAAAGGCCAAAGCTAAGGTTAAAATTGGGCCGATGGTACTGACAATCGATGCCGAGCCCGCACCTATCCGCAAAATACCAGCATTCATAAGAAACGCGGGCAACACAGTAGAAAAAATTGCCATCAGCCCTGCCAAAACATACACATCCTTCGGCAAGTCCAGCAAATCAATACCATGCACTACCGCGAAATGCACCAGCGTGGCGATACAGGCAATGGTCATGGTGTAAGCGGTAAACCGCGCCGAGCCAATACGCGGTGTCATCACCCCACTACCCATCGTAAAGCAGGCAAATACCACCGCACTTGCCAACACCAACAACGAACCCAGCCAAACATTTGCCGATTCGGTCGCCAGATGCTCAACAAACACCAACAACATCCCTGCGTAACTTAACGCCAAAGCCAAGCCAACGCGCCAGGTGATTTTACGCCGATAAACCAAAGCAGAAAACACAATCACAAACGTCGGATACAAAAACAGGATAACTCGCTCCAGTCCGGCGGAAATATATTGCAGCCCCAGAAAGTCCAAAAAACTGGCGATGTAATAGCCCATCAAGCCCAAAACAATAATCACCAACCATTGTTTTGGCGGCAAAGGTTCAGCAGTTGAAGTCTTGTTATTCCAGACGGCAACTAGCAAAAAAAACGGCAAGGAAAACGCCATGCGTAACGCCATTAAAGTAATGGCATCGGTTTGCGTACTGATGCCATAAGCCAATTTGATAAAAATGGCTTTAGCTGAAAACCCAAACGCGCCTAATAGCACCAGCAATAAACCTATCAAACGACGGCGTTTGGCAATGGAATCGGTCATGAATTAGCCTGTTGATTTTATGAGTTTTATCGTTCCCACGCTCCGCGTGGGAACGCATCCAGCAACGCTCCAGCGTTGCGTAATGCGACGCTGGAGCGTCATAGGCGGCATTCCCACGCGGAGCGTCACTGCCATTACGTTAAGGAATTATTATTGTTTTTCAACAGGATAAATATAGGATGTGCCGACGATAGGAGGCGCATCAATCGCGTAAAACTCGACAGATGCGCTTCGTTCCTTTTATGCCCTTTGGGTACAGCACATCCTATGAATATGGTTCATATAATTTTTTCCTTAACTTAATGGCAGTGACGCAGAGCGCGGGAACGATGAATATAAAATGATGTAAATTTAATCGAAGCCGTTAACGCAACTGCCCAAGCAAAACCTTAAGCTGTGCTTCTTTCGCCATAATATCGGCACACAAACGGAATTGACTGCTGGCACGTTGCAAATTCTGCAAGGGCTGGGTCACTTTGAAATAGCGGTTACCCGCCAGATAATCGCTATAAAAACGCAAGCCCAATTCGAATGGGATCAGCCGGATAGCGGGATATAAATAGTGGTAATCGGCTGCTGAGAAGAAGTCGCCGGCTTCTGCCAAATAACTGCTCAAAATCGCCGCCGCAATGTCCAAATCAAATTCATCAGTGGCTTCTTGATGGCAACAGGAACGCAAGCAATCGCCAATATCGTAATGCACCAAGCCCGGTTTGACGGTATCCAGATCGATCAAGCTAATAATCTGGCTGCTTGCTTTAGCGAACAAAAAGTTATTTAGCTTAGGGTCGCCGTGGATTACCCGCAACGGCAGGCTGCCTGCATGTTTACCTTGCTCCAAACCATCGGCGTAAACCGCAAAGTTATCGATAAATTCAGCGCAGAAGGTATCGCTGAGTGAGGTTTGCGCCCGCACTTGCTCATACTGCTGGAGATAACCGGGGGTGATGTGGAATCCCGGCAAAGTGTCATGCAGCAAAGCCGGATTTAAGTTGCTAAACAGCTTATGAAAATGCGCCAAAGCAAAGCCGACTTGTTCAGCATCAGCAAGGCTACGCAGCGTTTCCAAGCTATCGGTATCGGCAATAAAACTCTGTGCACGCCAAAAATCGCCGCGACTGTCTTGGAAATTGAGTTGCTTATCGATGCTGCTGATAATGTCCGGCAGCTGCAAACGCGGATTTTTTTGCTGGGCAAGATGCTGGCTAAGCACTTGCAAGTTGGCGGAAATCAACGCAGGTTCAGGGAAAACCTGGCGATTTATCCGTTGTAAAACAAAGCGCGAATCGGCGGTAGTGACTAAAAAAGTATCGTTAATCAGGCCATTGCCCAAAGGCTGCACATCAACCACAGTCTGCTTTGGGCAAAATTGGCTGGCAATAGCAAATAAATTGGTCATCGCTAGTGCTGCCGTCAAGACATCTGCGCGGCAATTAACGCCGCCAATTGCCGCACCGCTTGGCCTCGATGGCTTAAAGCATTTTTAGTTTCCGGCGGTAATTGCGCGGAAGCCAGTTGTTGCTCAGGCAACCAAAACACTGGGTCATAACCAAAACCGTTCGTGCCAATGGCTTGCTTGAGAATCTGCCCTTCCCAAACACCGTGGGCAATCAGCGGGCAAGGGTCTTGCGCGTGGCGCACATACACCATCACACAGACGAAACGGGCGCTGCGCTGGGTTTCTGGCACAGCTGCCAACGCCTGCAACAGCTTGTCGATATTATCTTGATCGCTGGCGTTTTCTCCGGCATAGCGCGCCGACAACACCCCCGGCGCACCTTGCAAAGCATCAACGATTAAGCCAGAGTCATCAGCAATCGCTGGCAACTGGCAATGCAAAGCCGCGTTTCTGGCTTTAATCAAGGCGTTTTCGACAAAGGTGCAAGCGGGTTCTGCACATTCGGTAACATTGAACGCTGACTGCGGCACAATTTGCACCTCCGGCAACAACGCCTGAATTTCCTTAATTTTGCCAGCGTTACCACTGGCTAAAACCACTTTCGCCATTAGCCAGCAATCCCCAAAACTTCACGCTGTTTTTGCATCAAGTCTTTAATGCCGTTTTCTGCCAAAATCAACAGCGCATCCAATTCGTCTTTTCTGAACGCATGGCCTTCGGCGGTGCCTTGTACTTCAATGAATGCAGACATGTCGTTCATCACCACATTCATATCGGTTTCGGCATTGCTGTCTTCGGCATAATCCAAATCCAACACCGGAACGCCATTAAAAATACCCACAGAAACCGAAGCCACCTGCCCATGCAAAGGGTTAGATTTAATCTGCTTACGTTTCAGCATTTTTTCCACGGCTAAAGACAAGGCGACAAAACCGCCAGTAATCGCCGCAGTACGAGTGCCGCCATCGGCCTGCAAAACGTCGCAATCAATGGTGATTGTATGTTCGCCCAAGGCTTTCAAATCCACCGCCGCGCGTAACGACCGACCAATCAAGCGTTGGATTTCTAAAGTCCGTCCACCTTGCTTGCCAAAACTGGCTTCGCGTCCCATACGGCTATGGGTTGAACGTGGCAACATGCCGTATTCCGCCGTCACCCAACCTTCGCCTTTGCCTTTAAGAAAACGCGGCACACTTTTATCCACACTGGCGGTACACAATACCCGGGTGTCGCCAAATTCCACCAGCACCGAACCTTCTGCATGTTTGGTATAGCCACAGGTGAATTTGATTTCGCGCAGTTGATCGGGGTTGCGTCCGCTAGGTCTCATAAGGTATTCCGTAAAAAATTAAAACGGGGAAGTATACCTTATGCCGCCAGTCTTGGTGGGCTAATTGCCGAAATACTTGGTAGTTATTGTATTTAAAACGTATGCAATCGCTGAACAATCATAGTGGCGAACGGCTGTTCGCCGAGTAGAAATTACTTTATATCAATAAGCGAACACCACTAAATTCAAGGCTTACAGACCGAAAAGATGCGTATCAGCAAAGTGGCGGTTACAATGCCAACACTATCCCCATTGAGGGTTTCGATTTTTACAGGTAAAAGCAATGATTAAGAGCATGACGGCGTATGCCAATAATGAAATAGAAAGCGGTGCAATGACCATCAACTGCGAACTGCGATCCGTCAATTACCGTTACTGCGACATCACCGTTAAACTGCCGGAACGCCTGCGTTTTATAGAAGCACCCATACGGGCGCTACTCACTGAAAAAATCAGCCGTGGCAAAATTGAATGCAACCTCAGTTACAAACTTGGCAAAGACCGCAGTGGCTTGTTCATCAATTTTGAGGCCGTCAACAACCTGCTTGCCGCCAGCCAACAAATCGAACAACTGATGGCAAAACCCTTAGCCTTTTCCGCACTGGATGTACTGGCGTTTCCTGGCGTACAACAAGAAGAAGCCACCATCAACAAGGATGAATTGCATACCGCCATCATGCAGTTATTAGAACAAACCTTGGCAGAGTTTATCGTCGTCCGCGAACGCGAAGGCGCGCAATTAAGGCTTTTAGTAGAAGACCGCTGCGTAAAAATGCAAAACTTCACCCTCGCCGCCGCCAAACGACTGCCGCAAGTGCTAGTGCTAATCCGCAGCCGCCTAAAAGATAAAATCACCGAGCTAGTCGCACAACCGGATTTTGACCGTTTGGAACAAGAATTGGTGATGCTGACGCAAAAGCTAGACATCGCCGAAGAACTCGACCGCCTGCAAACCCACATCGCCGAAGTGCAACGGGTATTAGCCCAACCCGAACCCGCAGGCCGCCGCCTAGATTTTTTAATGCAAGAACTCAACCGCGAAGCCAACACCTTAGGCTCAAAATCCGCCGACAAAGAAATGACGCAAATCGCGATTGAATTGAAAGTGTTGATTGAGCAAATGCGTGAGCAAATACAAAATATTGAGTGATGTATCACATCGTTTCAAGCCGTGCCATAATCCACTTAACACATTGAAAGTAAAATATTATCCCTTCCATACCGTTGCATACCGTGTCATTTAATCGCACAATAACCGTGTACCAAGACGTGTACCAACACTGGAAATGGTACAATTTCACTGGTACACAGGGGCGGAAATGGCAAAGTTAAGTGATGTACAAATTAAAAGCTGGATAAGCAAAGGTGAACGCTTTGAAGGTAAAGGCGATGGCGACGGGCTTGTCTTGAGTTACCGGAAAGACTTCGCCGTTCCACTTTGGCGGTTTCGCTATCGGTTCGCGGGCAAACAGCGTGTGATGAATATCGGCACTTACGGACAAGTGTCGCTAGCAGAAGCCCGAAGGATTGCCAAGGAGCTTAAGGCGCGTGTCGCCTTAGGGCATGATGTAGCCGCCGAAAAACAAGGCCGTAAGGCCGATGCGGTAGCCAAGATTGAAGCCAAGAACAACGCCTTTACAGTTGGGCAATTGGCGGACGATTACTTTAACAGCCGTGTCCTAGGCAAATGGAAGCACCCCAACATTGTCAGGGCAAGGATTGAAAACGACATCAAGCCGAATATTGGCAAGCTGGCGATTGAGGATGTAAAGCCTAGCCACATTGACATGATGCTAAAGGCCATCATCAAACGCGGTGCGCCGACGATGGCGAATGACGTTTTGCGCTGGACACGGCGGCTATTTGACCACGCCATCAAACGAAACTTACTGCAATACAACCCCGCGTCCGCTTTTGACTTGGCGGACGCGGGCGGCAAAGAAACAGCCAGAAGCCGCGCATTAACTCAAGCCGAAATGGCGGCCTTATTTGAGGCCATGCGTAACACCAAGGGCTTTACTCAGGTGAATATTATCACCGTCAAATTGCTGTTAATGCTGGCAGTCAGAAAAGGCGAACTGATAGGTGCGCGGAAAAGCGAATTTGATCTTGAGGCCGGACTATGGTACTTGCCCGCCGACCGCAACAAAACCGAATCCGCCATCACCATACCGTTACCGCGCCAAGCTGTTGAAGCATTGAAAACCCTATACCGCTTGTCTGAAAGCAGTGATTGGCTGTTACCTGCCCGTAAGGCACAAGACAGGATGCTTCCCCATATCCACGAAAACACCTTAAACGTGGCCCTGGCAAAGGTGAAGCTCAACATGCCCAACGTTGAGGCGTTTTGTATCCATGATTTTAGGCGTACCGCCCGAACCCATCTAGCCGCCTTGGGTATCCCTTCGCACATTGCCGAACGTTGCCTTAACCACAAAATCAAAGGCATTGAAGGGATTTATAACCGCCATGATTACCTAGACGAGCGGCGCGAAGCCTTAAGGCTTTGGGCAAATTTGTTGGAGAGTTGCGAAACTGGCAAAGAATGGAATGTGACACCGATTAGAAAGCAAGCATGACAACCTATTGCCTACACCCCACCTGCCAGAATGAAATAAAAACCTTATGGAGTGCCGGAAGGCCGCGCCGTTTTTGCGCCTAACCCGACGGGTCGAACGTGTATAACCATTCACCCACCGCACCAAATCCATAGCCAAAAATCACAAAAAACCAAGTTTCCATGCTTAAGGTATCGGCAAGGCTTGCGTAAACTATTTACTAAAAACCCAAAAAAAAGCGTCCAACAATTCATGAAGCAACCTAAAGATTGCCGCATGAATTGTTTAACGCTTTTCTAAATTTACTAACCCAGTTTGTTTAGTCTAAAAAAAATAGTGCCACACAATGGAACTTGATTCTAACAAGTTCCATAGGTGAAACGTGACAAAATCCAAAGCGTCTAAAACCCCCACCACCCACGATCCCCTAAAAGCAGGTGCAAACTTGCGCGTGTCCACCCTCGCCCCGCGTCTAGGCATGTCAAAAAGCACCATCTGGCGGCTTGTCAGAGAAGGCAAATTCCCCAAACCCATCAAGCTATCCGATAAAGTCACCGTCTGGAAAGCCGATGCAGTGTTGGCATGGCTGGAAAGCAAAGAGGCGGAAAATGTCTAGAAATTCATTCTTCATATTCGGCAAAGCACTATCAACGCGGAAAACAGGCAAGGCCAATTTGGTGCAAGTCGAAAACAACCGAAAATTACAAACACGTTATGCGCCTACGTTAGCAACACAAAAGCAGCCTATAAAATCCAACAGGCTAAAAGGTTGAGCCATGAGAACCGAACAACAGGAAAACTGCAACATGGCAAGCTGTTTTGAGGCACTAGACCAACTCACACCCAAAACCCTTGGAGAACTTAAGGCGCATATCTTGGCTGGTGAATTTAATCCGATTGAAGCAGTTGGCAGATTTAAACAGCAAGGTGTTGATATTAAAGAAATCATCTTTAGGATTTATGCCTTAGATATACTGAAAAGGCCACAACGTTTAATAACGAACCCTCAACGGAAACTCTACGAAAAGCGGCTTAACGACACCAAAGGCTTGAGTATCGAAAGGATAAAAGCAGAACTTGACGAAATTAAAACGGTGTTCGATTCGCTTTCCTATCAGGAAAAAGGTCAACCGCCCGATAAGGCATGGCTTTTTAAACCGCTTTTGGATGACCGCAAAACACGGCTTGAAAACGCACTGGAACAGCTTCTTGAGCTTGAAAAACTCAGGATTGACCTGTTCAACAGTAAGCGCATCCATTCATTTACGCCGGGATTGCCAGCTTACATCCAAAGTTTACGCGATGAAGGCTATCCCGTTACAGGCGGAAACGGCTGTTACTTTTTTGAAGAGGGCTGGCAACAAGGCGATTACTCAAAAGCATCCAAGATAAGCAAAATAAGACGAGACTTGGTTAATGGCTTGTCAATTGATGCCGACCACGCCAGAGCATACGGCGTGGTCAATTTATCCTCGGTTATCAGCCAACTAAAAGAAGCCGGTTGGCCTATTGCCATCAACAAGCCCACTAAAGGCAAGGCTACCTATTCCGTGCCTGTCGGCTGGCAACCCTGCAAGCCAGACCAAACCATCAGGCAAAAAAAAGCCCGTTAAATCCACCACGATTTAACAGGCATTTTTCAATTCTTTGGCGTTCATCCCACTAAAACGAACATGACAATGATACCACGCACATTGACAGGCAACCACAGCCGCCTTATGCTTTCCCCGCCTTCGCAAAAAACGGAGGCCGGGATTAGAGCCCCGCAGACAGGCCACACAAGGCCGCAATTACACGCGGCTTTTTTGTACCCATCAAAAACACGGGCGGCGTTTTGCCGTGCGTTTTCCATTATGGTGGGGTGTGTTGAGCAGCCCGTTAAACGGCTGGCCTGTGCCTGTACAGGTAGCTCTAACTTGACACACTCCACCGCCCAACAATTAGAGCTTGTTGGCGGCGGCTTATCCCTTCTTACAGGAAAACCGCTATGACAAACCATACCCAAAATCCGGCTATCCAAGGCCAACCCGCACCCGACCGCAACACCGCCCACTATTCCCCGACCGCAAGCCCAAGCCCTGAAACTCAAAGCTTTCAAATCAACCCCATGCCCCGCCGCTCCCTTGCCGACATCATGCAAGAACAGGCACAGCAACGCGGCCTAGAGCCGTTACGCCTAGAACCTGAGATATTGTTAACGCGCATTGCCAGAGGCGGACATTCAGGCCAATTTCTAGCCGATGCCTTTATCAGTGCCTACCGAACCAACGTACCGTTTGCGCACAGCTTAGGCGAACTACACAAACTGGATGCCGAAGGTTTCCGGCTCTTCCATCAAATCCTGCATATCCGCCATATTTCAGGCTGGAATGATGATGACTTGTACCAGCTTGAACAGCGGATCATGGCACTTGTGGGGGGTGTGTAATGCACATTATCAAAACAAATTTAAACAACCTGATGACCGACCGACAAGGCCGCGTGGATGTATCCGGCGATCAAGCCTTTGGTGGTGTTTACAAGCTAGGCATGATGGTAGGTTCTGGATGTGGCAAAACCCGCCGCTTGCCCGTAGAGGATGACCAATTGATGCCGTTACGCGAAAGCTTAAGCAACGTTGTCGAACAATGCCTATTCGGCTTAATCGGCCTTGGCGGCATTATTCAGCATGTCAATGTGGAAGGTGTCGCCCAAGATGAATTGGCGGGCTATGGTATCGCGGTTGCCAATATTGCCAAGCTAGCCAGTGAAACAATGGATAATTTGCAATATGTGGATGCTGACATTGAAAGGCGCACCCGACAAGCAGGGGGTGAGTGATGGACGGCTCACCAGAAGCAAAGCGCAAAGCTTTTTCCAACCTTGAGGCACTCACCAAGCCGATCAGCCAGAAGGCCGCCGCCCAGGCAAGGAAAAAACCGGAACCCGCCGACGATGATTTTATCGAAGACACCGTTATCGCCCCGCCCAAGCCCACCAATGCGATGTTTTATGGCGTTGTCGGGGAACTGGCGCGGATTGCCTCGCAAGGCACGGAAACCAACCCTGTGGCGGCGGCACTGGCTTACCTGTCATTTTTAGGCGCAAATTCAGGGCGTGACACGTTTTTGTTCATCAACAACACCTATCACCACCCCCGCCTGTTTACGATGCACATAGGCGGCACGGCGGCGGGTGGTAAAGGCGACTCCCAACAGCTCACCCACCGGATACGCAAACATATTGAACTGAAGCATAGCGGCTTGTTGGGACAAACCCACGGCGGCGGCCTGTCTTCGCGGGAAGGTTTGGCGGGTTTAATCCATGACGGACACGGCGAAAACAGGGCGATTGATGACAAACGGCTGTGGGTGATAGAGGGCGAGTTTGCCAACGTCCTGCAACAAGGCCGCCGTGATGGCAATACCTTGTCCACGGCCTTGCGGGATGCGTGGGACGGTTCGGACATCAAACCCGCCACCAAAAAGCTTACCACCGCAAGCAGTGCGCCACATATCGGCATTCACGCCAACATTACCCCGTCTGAGTTAAAAGGGCTTTCTACCTCCCGTGACATCCACAACGGTTTTTTTAACCGCTTCCTGATGATTTTCTCTGAAAACATTGGCTTGGTGGCTTTCCCTAAACCGACACCGGAAACGGTGATAGAAGACCTTGCCGCCAAAACCGCCGATATTATCCGGTACGCTAAAGGCGGTTATCCGGCCTCCATCAATACCCTAGAAATGCACCTGAGCGAGGCCGCGCGGGATTGTTATGAAACTATTTACCCCTTGCTGAAACAGCGGCATGATAGCGACCTTATCACCGCACTGCTGGCACGGCGTGCGCCTTATACCTTGCGCCTGGCTATGCTGTTTGCCTTGACCGACAAAACCCGCGTAATAGAGCCTAAGCACCTGCAAGCCGCCTTGGCTTGGGTCAATTACTGGATAGCCACCATCAAGTATGTGTTTGCCGATCAGGCCGTATCCCCGCAAATGCGCGAAACCCGCCACCATGCCGAAAAGATATTGGCGTTTCTTCGCCACCATTCCGAAGGCGCGGGGCTTCGGGAGCTAATTAACGGCTGCTTCAAAAAGAACCTTTCCAGTGAAAAGATACAAAAAGCCTTGGTGTATTTGCTGGCAGAAAATCCCCCGCCCATTGAGCAAATCGACACCGAAACGGGGGCAAGAGGGCGGCCTAAAAAGGTTTATTTGTTGAAAACAGCTACGGACAAAACGGACAAAATCCAACCCATTGAAACAAAAGGCTTATCCGTTGTTTTGTAAGTACGGACAAAGTACACCAAAAGTCTTGAAAAAATACCTGTAAGCCTTGGTATCAGTGGCTTACAGGGCTTACTAATTTGTCCGTAACGCTTTTACGGACAAATTACGGACAAAATACCTTTTATTGTGTTTTTAGGCATTTTGTCCGTATTTTGTCCGTAAATTTCACCAACCATTAAAAAAAGCCTGTAAGCCTTATCATTCGTGGCCTACAGGCTTTTTCTGTTGAATTTGTCCGTTATTTTGTCCGTAAATGCAAATTAAAATTAATGCTTTTATTTCAGTGACTTGTGAATTTGTCCGTTTTGTCCGTACCATTTTCGCAAAAAAACAAAACTATATTGCCCGAAAAAAACCGCCTTAACCGCCCTGCTGATTGCCCAAAAAGGAGGCCATCATGAAATTCAACCCGCATTATTTCATCATCCTAGCCCAACGCGCTGGCGTGGAGCTGACCCGCTACGACAAAACCCATATCCATATCGAATCGCACGGCAAACTAGTCCCCGTGCTTTGGCAAACCGTTGCTAAACGGCACAAAAAGCAGTTATTGAAATATTTGCCCGATCATAAAATCCAACGTATACAAACCAACCTATTCGACGCTTGCGACGTTAACCCTTGGGATTATTTAAAACGGTGATATGTATCAAACGCAAGTAATGCAATATGTATTGCTGAAAATATAGGGAAAAACATATCTAACCGCGATGAAGGTAACTAAAAATAGCAAAGAGATATATCTTTAAGTTTGATAGCCCAATCGGACAGCAAGGCAACAAAAGAGATTAGAAGTGAGCTTGAGAAGGTTAAGTAGGCCCGCCATGAAGTAACCAACTTCACTAAAACTCATCAACCCTTGCAGGAAGGTTCACGGCAGGTTTCCGTGCGGCGAGCTTGGTTTTAAGTATGACTGCGCCATTATCCGCTTGCAAGGAAATTTGTTTGAATTGTGATGACTTGATTAATTCGCCTATTTAAAACAGGGAAAGCTAAGCTTGAGGCGGTTATTATTTTTTTTTGAACGGCCTTATATTTGGCGCACCAATGCCAACAAACAATATTAAAAAAACTAACCAACTTTAATACATATTAAAATCTTAAAGTTATTTAATGGCTTAGCTTAAATAACTGAGGCGTTAAATGAAATGAAAAAAGTTAAGTTTAGTGAGCAATTATTCTGTTTTTTGAAAGAAACCATCAAAACAATTCTGGAAACCCACAAGATTGCCCCCGATCTTGTTGAAAAAATAACTGAAGAGGTAGTGGACGCACTTAGTTTTGAATGGGGAGGGGTAAGTCTTTATATCCCTAAAAATATGCCGGACATTACCAAACGGGATAAGCAAATAATGGCAGAGTTTAATGGTATGAATATCAAGGAATTGGTAAAAAAATATAATTTAAGCGAACAGTGGATTTACAAAATACTGGGAAGAAAAGCCCGTTAATAATCCCATTGCAACAACTCAGGTGCGATCATGAAACAAACCGATTATCAGACAATAACCGCCATGCTTGAAAATAAGGCAACGCTAGAAAAAGCACTTAACGATAAGGAACACGGAGCTAAGGTCTTATCCGAAAAGGTGGAACGACTCACCCAAAAGTATCGGGACGGAGAAAGTGCCGTCCAAGGCTTACGGGCGGCGACCCAAAATGGCAGCGGCCATTTTCAAGGGCAATTGAACGGGGAGCTTGAGAAAATCGCGTGCATCCATGACGATCTGACTCGTACCAAGGGAGAGCTTGCCGATACTCAGCAACAGATAACCAACCTAAAAGCGCAACTATCCGCTTGTAATGAGAAAGTAGGCATACATAACTTACTTGCCCATCAACAAACCATTGCTGAAACCAAAGGCGAACTAGATAAATTTCAGCAATTGGTAGATGGACAGCGACAAGCCATCGAGGCCGCTGGTGTCCATAAGGATGGTTTGCCGCCGTTAATCGAGCGGCGAGGGGAATTGCTTGCCGATATGGCCTTGGGTGAAGACAAGGCCGTCGAACTGGCGGAACTGGATAGCCGTATAGCGGGCTTGGGCGAAGAGCAGGACAACGCCCAAGCACTAGGCAAGCAAGCCGTCTCCAAAGCTCAACATACTATCGCTGGACTAAAACCAAGAATGGCAAAGATACAGCGCAATCTTGCCCACTTGGAGAACCTTACCCCCAAAATGCTTGACCTGTTTTTTATGGAAAAGGCAGAACAAGCCGCTCATGAATTCAATGCCTTGGCTGATAAGTTAGTTAAAAAAACAATGGAATTGCGCGCCCTTAAAGAAATCCTGCAAGATCTCAACCAACGTGGCAAGGTGGACTTTTTCGCTGACCAATGCAGTATGCTAACTATCCCTTGCATAGAAGGGGCTATACCGTTGGAGCATTTGAGGGGGGCTAAGGGAACGTATGCAAACACCCATTGGGAGCATGTCCCTTATGCCGAAACAGTAAGCCAGATAAAACAAGGCTTGGCGGACCAGGGCGTATATATGATGGTTTTTCCCGCAAAAACACAGCAATAACTAAGCCAAAATACCGAATATTAGCGGGATATTATGGTATTTAGCGAGATAACTTTTAGGCTGGCTTGCAGGTTTTACGGTGTCGGCTGATGTGTCTGCCCAAGTCGATACGCACCTTTTAACATCCATTTTCGTACAGGGATAGTTCAATAAAACGTTTTTTCTGCCCTTCCCTTAGCCTGTAACTATTTTCTATTGCCGCCCTTGGCGCATATCTTCCCAGCATTACCCTCTAAATGGCTATTGACGAATAATCAACGCCCGACCGTTGCGAACAATAAAATCAATGGCAATTTTATCCAGATTATCAAACGGAAAAGTGCCAAGACCGTTTAAGGCCGCAAGCCCTGCCCCCAAAATAACGAATAATGCGCTTTTATTGCCCTTTGTTGTGTCATGCCATGTCAACAGCACTTGAATTTTGTGTGTACCAAGGCGCGTACCAGAAGAAATACACACAAAATTATTTATCTTATAATTCATAAAGTTAAATACTTACTCTAGGTTCAGATACATGAGTGATGTATCGCACCGTTTCCCAATAACTAACTGATGTTACGCACTCACTTTTTGAGAAACGAAAATAAACAATAATGAATCGCTACCGCGATGTTTTTCTAATTGGGTTCTCGCACCCGAAGGCGAGCTACTTTCTTTTGCGCCGCAAGCCACAAGGATGTGGCGAATGCCGAAAATGCAGGAGCACAATCGGCCAAAAGAAAGTAGCCAAAGAAAAGGCGGCCCGATTACCGCTCATGTCTTGCGCTCCTCGCACTTGTGCCCTGTGGGGTATTTGTCGGGGGACGGCAGAATGGGCTTCCTGCCCTTTATGCCCTTGGGTGCTTCGGTCTATTCCCGACAAATACTCCGGTGCTCGACGCGGCAAACGGGAGAAAAGCGCGTTACTGCTTAACGTCAGTTATAAATAGTTGTCTAAAGATGCAAACCGCTAACGTAGCGCCTATCGCTTATATTTTAACTGACTTGTTTCAAATTATATTCATGTAAAAAAGCTGTAAGGCGATACGATGGAAGCAGTCATTTTTGGAAAACGACAAGGATTTGCTTACACACCGGGCGAGCCGTTGGCGAAGCGTTTTGTTCCAACGCGGATTTACCTTAGTAGCGGGCTGATTAGTGGCAAATATTGGCGGAAGTTGCATAACTTAAGCATTTGAAGAATATCTTATTCATTTGCCGTAGAATGCTGCACCGATAAAAGTTTATTTCCCTCTAAATGCGGAGGTGTTATGCGATTTATAAAAGCAGGGATGGCCTATTACCCTCCTACACTTGCATCACCTATACCTGCTGATTTGCCGGAAGGCCAAGCTATGGCTAATCAGTTAAGCGCAAATACTTTACAGAATATAGTCATCGGACTGCGAACGGTTCTGGATCAAACTGGCACGTATATTTTACAAAGGATACCGCCGGGATTTATACCTATGTAAACCAAAAAGTTGCGGAGCTATTCGGCGATACGCCGGAAAATATTATCGGCAAAGACGACAGCCAATTCTTTGACATGGAGCTCGTCCATGAAATTCGCCTAAATGATCGCCAGGTAATCGATGAAGCTATAACCATCGAAAAAGAAGAAAAAACTATCATCAAATCAACGGGTGAAACCCGCTATTTCCTAACGATAAAAAAACCGCTTTTCAATGATGCAGGCCAAATTATTGGCATGTGCGGCATATCAACGGATATTACCGAGCGCAAAGCCATGGAAACAGCGTTGCGCGTTAATGAAAGCCATTTACGGCTGAGCCAAGCATGTGGCGGCATTGGTACTTGGGAAGCGGATTTAATCACGAACAAGCAAACTTGGTCAAAAAGTTGCGCTGCTTTGCTGGGAATCCCCGCACTAAGTTCTCCATCCGGCGACGTTTTTTTAGCCGCCGTGCATCCTGAAGATCGTCAGCAAGTTATCGATGCGACCCGATCACACATTGAAAATAATACTAAATATGACGTTGAATATCGGATTACATCCCGCGATGACGCTATTCGTTGGATGCGCTCTGTTGGCGAGCTTGAAAGGGACTTAAACGGTACGCCAGTTATCATGAGGGGTATCGTTCAGGATGTTACTGACCAGAAAATCGCCCAAATAAAACTAGAAAAATCGCTGTCGTTACTCCAAGCCACATTAGATGCCACCCAAGATGCTGTTCTGGTGGTGGATTTAAACGGCAAATGGGTGATGCACAATAAGAAGTTTCTTGAACTTTGGCATATCACCACTGAAATTATTGAATTAAAGGATGACAACACTGCGCTTAACTACGTTCTCGACCAGCTGGAAGATGCCGATAAGTTTTTAAGTAAAGTGATTGCGCTTTACAGCACGCCGGAGGCAAGTTCATTTGACATCCTCAAATTCAAAAATGGCAACGTGCTGGAAAGATATTCAATACCGCAGCGGATAAACGACAAAATCATTGGGCGGGTATGGAGTTTTCACGATATTACCGAGCATACCAAAGCTAAACATGCCCTTAAAAGAGAAGCCCAAAAGAACCTTGCCATATTGCATAACGCCAGTGATGGCATCCATATCCTTGATTATGATGGCAATATCATTGAAGTAAGCGATTCATTCTGTACCATGCTTGGTTATCAACGCCATGAAATGATCGGCATGAATGTTTCCCAGTGGGATGCTGTATTGGTTGGTAGTGAATTGATCAAACAATTCAGACGACAATTTGACAATCCCATCCGTTCGCAATTTGAAACCAAACATCGACGCAAAGATGGCACTGTCTTTAATGTCGAGATAAGCGGTTTTCCCTTAGAACTGGATGGTCAACCCGTTCTTTTTAATTCCTCGCGCGACATAACAAAACGTATTCTGGCTGAAGAGGCGCTTCGGCAAAAAGAGCGATACCAACGGGCTTTACTGGATAACTTTCCTTTTGCCGTTTGGCTTAAAGATACCGAAAGCCGTTTTCTCGCGGTCAACCCTGAATTTGCAAAAGTTTTTGGCTTCCATTCAAGTAAAGAGTTGATCGGTAAAAATGACTTTGATATAGCCCCTACTGAGTTTGCCAACAAATATATATCTGACGACCTTACCGTTCTTAAATCGCGCCAAAATCATAACGGTGAAGAAATCGTTTTCACCCATGGTGAGCACAGATGGTTTGAGACTTATAAAGCACCGGTTATTGATACAAACCAACAATTGCTGGGAACAGTGGGATTTGCACGCGACATCACTGAACGCAAACAAGCGGAAGAAAGTTTGCACTTAGCGGCAAGCGTGTTTACCTACGCCCGTGAAGCCATCATGATTACCAATCCAGATGGCGAGATCATTAATGTCAATGAGGCTTTCAGCTGGATTACAGGGTACTCGCTTGAAGAAGTTGTTGGGCAGAACCCGCGCATTTTAAACTCCGGTAAACAAAGCGAGGCGTTTTACCAAGCCCTTTGGCTGAGCTTAGCCGAAAAAGGTTACTGGCATGGGGAAATATGGAACCGCCGCAAAAATGGTGAGGTGTATGCTAAAATGCTAACCATCAGCGCAGTCCGTGACAGCCAAGGTATAACCCATCACTATGTCGCGCTGTTTTCTGACATCACGCCGCAAAAAAAACACGAACAACAACTCGAGCAAATCGCCCACTTCGACGCACTCACTCACTTGCCCAATCGGGTATTATTAGCTGACCGTTTGAATCAAGCCATGATTCAGGCATTGCGCCGGAACGAACGCTTGGCAGTCGTCTATTTAGATTTGGACGGCTTTAAAGGCATCAATGACAACTACGGTCACGCAACTGGCGACCAACTGCTGATGATTCTTGCTGATCGCATGAAACAGACCATTCGGGACGAAGACACCCTGGCCCGCCTAGGTGGCGATGAGTTTGTGGCGGTTTTGGTTGATCTAAATGATGCGACACCGTGCGCGCCAATACTCAAACGCCTGTTAGATTCTGCATCAGAACCTGTTGTCATCGAGAATAATGTACTGCAAATTTCGGCTAGTCTCGGCGTTACCTTTTATCCCCAAGATCGGGAAATCGATGCCGACCAACTGCTTCGACAAGCCGATCAAGCCATGTATCAAGCAAAACTGGCTGGAAAAAATCGCTACGATCTGTTTGATGCACAGCAAGATAGCTCAATGCGTAGTTATCATGAAAATTTAGAACAGATACGCCGGGCATTATCGCAACAGGAGTTTAGGCTTCATTACCAACCCAAAGTAAATTTACGCACGGGTGAAGTGATTGGTGTTGAAGCATTAATTCGTTGGCAACATCCGCAAAAAGGGTTTTTGCCTCCAGCAGATTTTCTTCCTGCTATTGAAGAGCATCAACTTGCCATCGACGTGGGGGAATGGGTAATCGAAACGGCATTAACGCAAATTGAACAATGGCAATTAATCGGTCTGGATTTGCCAGTCAGTGTCAACATTTGCGCCAAACACCTCCAACAAGACAATTTTGTCGAGCGGCTATCCACTATTTTGGCGGCTCATCCGCGAGTTGCCCCTTCTAAGCTGGAACTAGAAATTCTGGAAACCAGTGCCTTGGAAGACATTTTGTATGTATCTAAAGTCATTGAAAAGTGTTCAAGCTTCGGCGTTGGTTTCGCCCTAGACGATTTTGGCACGGGGTATTCGTCGCTAACGTACTTAAAACGACTTCCAGTTGCACAGATAAAAATCGATCAAAGTTTTGTATTTGATATGCTCGAAAATCCAGACGATTTGGCTATTTTGGTCGGCGTAATAGGATTAGCCCGTGCGTTCAATCGGTCGATTATTGCTGAAGGCGTGGAAACGGCGGAACACGGAAAATCGTTACTAAAACTTGGCTGTGAATTAGCGCAAGGCTATGGGATTTCTCGCCCAATGCCTGGAAACAAAATCCCAGAATGGGTAAAGGCTTGGCGGGGTTAATTCGGGGAAGGCAAATCTATTTGGATGGTTCAGACATCAAACCCAAAACTGAAAGCGAACAACAACGTTATTTCAATCGGTTTTTGATTACGCCAATTATTACCAAAAGCCTTAACCGCCTAAATTCCGCATTTGCCGGAGTATCCATTGTTGCCTTCTAAGTACATAGCTTGATGGCTGGTTGGCTTTAAAGCGGATGGGATTGGGTAAGGTTGCGGCTAGCAATGCGGCTTGGTTGCGGCTTAATTGTTTGGCGGGTATGCCGAAATAATGTTGGCTGGCGGCTTCTATGCCGAAAAGATGATCGCCAAATTCGGCGATGTTGAGGTAGGTTTCTAAAATCCGTTGCTTGTCCCAGAGCAGTTCTAGCAGCACGGTAAAGTAAGCTTCTAAGCCTTTGCGGAGGAAATTTCTTGAAGGTGTTAGGAACAGGTTTTTGGCGACTTGCTGGCTGAGGGTGCTAGCACCGCGCAAGCTGTGCCGACCTTCGGCGTAATTTTCTACAGAATCTTGTATGGCTTTAAAATCAAAACCGTAGTGGTCAAAAAACTGTTGGTCTTCTGCGGCGACCACGGCTTCAAATGCCGAGCTGGCGATAGCATCGGTATCTACCCAGCGGTAATCAATAGCAAGCAAGCCTTTGCCTGCAAACACATCTTGTCCGTGCCGATAGAGCATAAAAACGCTGGTCGGCGGCGGCAACCAACGTAACAACAGACACATCAACATTGTCACCGCCAGGCTGATAATAACCAGCCGCTGGAATATTTTCAGCTTGGACAACGCAGTTATTTAATCAAACTCAGCAATACACCAGCTGCCACTGCCGAACCGATAACGCCTGCCACATTAGGGCCCATGGCGTGCATCAATAAGAAATTATGCGGATTGCTTTCTAAGCCGATTTTATTGGCCACCCGTGCCGCCATCGGTACGGCTGATACCCCTGCTGCACCAATCAACGGGTTGATGGGGGTATCGCTGAAGCGGTTCATGATTTTTGCCATGATGACGCCTGCCGCTGTGCCTATCGCAAATGCGATTGCACCTAACGCCAAAACACCTAAGGTTTGTACTTGTAAAAACGCTTCGGCACTCAATTTAGAGCCGACTGACAAGCCTAAGAAAATGGTGACGATGTTGATTAATTCATTTTGTGCCGTTTGGCTTAAACGCTCTACCACACCACAAGCGTTCATTAAATTGCCCAAGGCAAACATGCCGATTAACGGCGCTGCCGAAGGTAATAAAAGGATGGTTAACAATAGCAACATCAACGGGAAGACGATTTTTTCAGTTTTGCTGACCGCCCGCATTTGTTTCATTTCAATTTTGCGTTCAGCTTCGGTGGTTAAAGCGCGCATGATTGGCGGTTGGATTAATGGCACTAAAGCCATGTACGAATAAGCGGCAACAGCAATCGCACCAAGCAAATCTGGGGCTAATTTTGAGGCGACGTAAATGGCAGTAGGGCCATCAGCACCGCCAATAATGCCGATGGCGGCGGCATCTTTTAGGGTAAATTCAAAACCGGGTATGGCATTTAATGCCAAAGCACCTAATAAGGAGGCGAAAATTCCAAACTGGGCGGCTGCGCCTAATATTAAGGTTTTGGGGTTGGCTAACATGGGACCAAAATCGGTCATTGCGCCCACGCCCATAAAAATCAACAACGGAAAAATCCCGGCTTTAATTCCGAAATACATGTAATACAACAAGCCGCCTTCTTCGGCGATACCTGCCACTGGAATATTGCTAAGGATTGCGCCAAAACCAATGGGTAATAACAATAAGGGTTCAAAGTTTTTCTTAATCGCCAAATACAACAATAAGAAACCGACTAGCATCATAAATGCTTGTCCGCCTGTGAAGTTATACAGGCCTGTGCTGTGCCAAAGTGATATTACATTTTCCATGTTTTGCCCCGTTTACGCTTAAAGAGAAACTAAGGCGTTTCCGCCTGCAACTGCTGCACCTTCTTTTACATGCACGGCACTGACCACGCCTGCATATTTTGACCGAACCTCAGTTTCCATTTTCATGGCTTCCATCAATACAACAATCTCGCCTTCTTCGACAACACTGCCTTCAGTCACCAAAATTTTCAGGATATTGCCTGCCATAGGCGCATGGACAACCACGCCGCTATGGACAACCAAATCCAACGCGTGTGCTGCGGCGACAGGTTCTATGCTGAATGGCGAGCCACTTGGACCAACAACAACATTGAAGTTTTTGCCATCGACGTTAACGGTATAACTTTCAGCCGCTTTTGCTTCGCTAGTAACTGGCGTTGAGGCAGTCGCTGCCGCCATCTCTGGCGCAGGTTCAAATGCCGATGGATTGCCACGATTCGCCAAAAACTTCCAACCGACTTGGGCAAACATGCCATTTATCAGGGCATCTTCTTCAACACATTCCACCAAAGTCACACCTTCGGCTTCGGCTTTTTCTTGTACTTCGGCAATCAGCTTATCCATTTCTGGTTGCAATAAATCGGCTGGACGGCACGTGATGGCTTCACCATCGACCAATACCCGCGCTTGCAATTCGGCATTGACGGGTGCAGGCGTTGCGCCGTACTCACCTTTTAATACGCCAGCAGTTTCTTTGGTGATAGTTTTATAACGTTCGCCTGCCATCACGTTGATGACCGCTTGGGTACCAACAATTTGTGAGGTTGGCGTAACTAGCGGGATAAAGCCTAAATCTTCACGCACACGCGGAATTTCTAAGATCACTTCATCAAATTTATCGCTTGCGCCCTGTTCGCGTAGTTGGCTTTCCATATTGGTCAACATACCGCCCGGCACTTGGGCAACCAAAATGCGACTATCGACACCTTTTAAGCTGCCTTCAAATTGGGCGTATTTTTTGCGGATTTCACGGAAGTACGAGGCAATCTCTTCTAATTTGACTAAATCCAAACCCGTTGCGCGTTTATTGCCTTCCAAGGCAGCAACGATGGTTTCTGTGGCGCTATGTCCGTAGGTCATACTCATCGAGGAGATGGCGGTATCGACGTTGTCTACGCCTGCCTCTGCGGCTTTAATGATAGTGCCAACACTCAAACCGGTAGTGGCGTGGCAATGTAAATGGATAGGGATACGGGTGCTTTTTTTCAGTCGTCCGACCAATTCGAAAGCATCATAAGGTTTTAATAGCCCAGCCATATCTTTGATACAGATAGAATGTGCGCCCATATCTTCAATTTTCTTACCCAAATCCACCCACATATCAATGGTATGTACGGGACTGGTGGTGTAAGAAATAGTGCCTTGGGCATGAGCGTTGGTGTTGAGTACGGCTTTAACGGCATGTTCTATATTACGCATATCATTCATGGCATCAAAAATCCGGAAGACATCAATACCGTTAACTACGGAGCGTTCCACAAATTTATCGACCACGTCATCGGCGTAATGGCGGTAACCTAGGATGTTTTGACCACGCAACAGCATTTGCTGTGGAGTTTTCGGCATGGCGGCTTTCAATAAGCGTAGGCGTTCCCAAGGGTCTTCGCCCAAATAGCGGATACAGGCATCAAACGTTGCCCCGCCCCATGATTCAATAGACCAATAACCAATGTCGTCTAGTTTTGAGCAAATTGGCAACATGTCCTCAATACGGAAACGTGTTGCTAAAATAGATTGGTGCGCGTCGCGCAGAACAACTTCCGTGATCGCTAAAGGCTTGTTATTAGTTGCCATTTTTAATAATTTCTCCTAGAAAACCGATGCCATATGCTGGCTTGATTTATTGTGCCGCGTTTGATGTACAAATAGCGGCACGTTATTAATAAACAAAATTCCAATTGATAGTGATTTGTTCTTCACTAGACGCGTATGGCGGCGATACATTGCTACCGACCAGCTCTAAACTGCGTCAATAAGCCTGATACCAAACGGCTGCTGTCAGCCTAATGGGTATAAGGCAATTACTGATTTTTACTGCGATATTGATGCACTGCCGCAGAAATGGCGGCGATGGTGGCTTTATCGGTTTTATTGGCAGTCGTTACCGGAACAACCACGGCAGCCGCTGGAGGTTCTGGAAAAAACCGCTGCACCAAGCTAGCCATGGTGTTGATGGCAACGACTAACATCGCCAAAAAGACAAAAACAATGCCCATACCAACCAGCATTAATTCCACACCGCTACCAATAAGTTCTGTCATAGCCATCAATTCCGTGTTGATTAATTTGAAACCACTTTAAACCATTTAAACAAGTAAAACAAAGCGTTAAAAACAACTCTGCTACAACGCCGCTAATGCGGCATCGTAATTAGGCTCATTTGCCAATTCATTCACTAATTCTGTGTACACAATTTTGTTGTCTTCGTCGATGATGACGATAGCACGAGCCGTTAATCCCGCCAAGATGCTATCAACCAGCTTCACACCGTAATCTTCTGAGAAATTGGAGCGGAAGGTAGATAAAGCAAAGACGTTTTGTAAATCTTCGGTCTCGCAAAAACGGCATTGGGCAAACGGCAAATCGGCGGAAACCACTAGCACCGAAGTATTCTTCATATGCCCGGCTTTTTCATTAAATTTACGCGCCGAAGCCGCACAAGTTGGTGTATCTAAACTTGGCACAATATTTAGCAGCTTTTTTTTGCCCGCAAAATTTGCCAAATTCAGGTTTTTTAACTTGCTATTGACCAACAAAAAATCCGGTGCAGCGCTGCCGACTGGCGGCAATTCACCATTGGTATGGATGGCTTTGCCTTGAAAAGTAATCGTTGCCATGTGTTTTAAAACTCCGTTAGCGTTTACGACGTGTCTGTTTTTCTTGTCGTTCGCGTTTTTTAATTTGGAAGGTGCTTTGTTTGTTAGCCTGCCCTTGGAACGGGTTGCTTGGCGATTTATATTCCAACCGGATAGGCGTGCCCGACAACTTGAGCTTTTCGCGGAAATAATTGGTCAAAAACCTTTTGTAATCAACGGGTAAAGAATCGGTTTGTACGCCGTGGATAATAACGATTGGCGGATTGCGCCCGCCTTGATGGGCGTATTTCAGTTTGATGCGGCGGTTACCAACCAACGGTGGTTGATGTGCGGTGGTCGCTTCTTTGAGGATGCGGGTAAGTACTGGCGTGGACATATTCACCATCGCCGACTCATACAGTTTATGCACGACATCAAACAGTTTACCAACACCACTGCCGTGTAATGCTGAAATAGGGTGTTTCTCGGCAAATTCCAAAAACGATAATTTAACGTCCAATTGGCGTTTGATGGTTTCTTTTTGATCGTTATCCAAACCATCCCATTTGTTCAGGCCAATAATCAATGCCCTGCCCGCATCTAGCACCAATCCCAACAAATGCGCGTCTTGATCGGTAATGCCTTCGCTGGCATCAATCAAATAAATCACCACATGGGCTTTTTCAATAGCTTGTAAGGATTTGATGACGCTGAACTTTTCGATGGTTTCAGCAATTTTGGAGCGGCGGCGCATACCTGCGGTGTCTATCAAAGTAAATTGCTTGCCGTTACGTTCGAAAGGAATGTAAATACTGTCACGGGTGGTGCCTGGCTGATCGAACACGATAACCCGCTCTTCGCCCAATAATCGGTTAACCAAGGTTGATTTGCCAACATTTGGCCTACCAACGACAGCAATAGCAATGCCTTTGCTCTCATCATCACTACCGGGGGCGAGTGAGATGGGCGGCAACAATTGGTTAACGTGTTCCAATAATTCAGGTACGCCCCGACCATGGGACGCGGCAATCTGCAATGGCTCGCCCAAACCCAAGGCATAAAAATCGGTGGCGGCAGTTGAAGCATCAAGGCCATCAACTTTATTGGTAACTAAAACAATGGGTTTAGATAACTTGCGTAAGGTATCGGCAATAATTTTGTCCGATGCGCTTAAGCCTTCCCGCGCATCTACCATGAACAGCACAATATCAGCTTCTTCTAAGGCGATTTGCACTTGTTTTCTGGAAACACTTTCTATGCCTTCGGCATTGTCAGCAATACCGCCCGTATCAACCACCAGACAAGGGCGGTTGCCGTGCTTAACACGACCGTATTTGCGGTCACGGGTCAGGCCTGGGAAATCCGCGACTAAGGCTTCACGGGTACGGGTTAAATAATTGAATAATGTGGACTTGCCGACATTCGGGCGTCCAACTAGGGCGATAACGGGTAATACAGACATAATTAAGGTACGGCCTTTAATGCGGCGAGTGTGCCATCTTTTGCGTAAACATAGACAATATTGTCTTCAATAATCGGTTTAGCATCGATGGGACTGGAGGTAATCTGTTCGCGCCCTAATAAATGCCCGTCAAGCGTGCTTAACCAATGGACATAACCTTCAAAATCACCGACAACAACATAGCTGTCGAAGGCGGCAGGTGCGGACAACTGGCGCTGGTGCAAGTCTTTTTGTTTCCACATAGACGAACCATTGCGTTGGTCTAATTGCCAGACATCACTGTCGGCATCGGATAAATACAAATAGCGCCAATCACTGCTAATACCACTGTAAGCGGAGATGCTTTCATTGCGCCAGATGAGTTCGCCGTCCAATACCGACACAGCACTCAAGCCACCGTGATAGCTGGCGACAAACACTGAACCACCAGCAATTATCAAATCGGAATCAATATCCACCAAGCGTTCCACTTCGGAGCGGCCTTTGGGGATAGCCACACTGGCTTCCCAAACATATTTGCCGTCTTTTAGGCGCAAGGCCAATAACTTGCCGCTGTCATAACCGCCGATCACTTGGTCTTCAAAAATCACTGGCGTGCTCGTGCCACGCACGCTTAAGGCGGGTACGTTGGTTTCAAAACTCCAGAGTTTAACGCCAGATCTTTCATCCAAGCCCAACACCGCACCATCAGTGCAATGCACCACTACCACGCCGTTGGCAAGCACAGGCACAGATAAGATTTCGCTGGAAACGTTAACTGTCCATAAGGTTTTTCCGGTTTCGCTATTTAATGCGATTACTTGGGCTTTGCTGGTGCCAAAAACAACGGTAGCACCACCAACACCGGGGCCAGCGGACATGGGCAGTCCGGTTTCTGCTTCCCAATATAAATCGCCTGTCGCTAAGTTTCTGGCTTGTACCACGCCTTTTTTATCGGCAGCAAAAATTTTGCCGCTAGCAATGGCGGGCCACAATTTCAGGGATTTTTCTTCGCTACCGACCCCAACTCTTTCTTTCCATAAAATTTGGATTTTTACTTCTGGGGTATATTCGGTCAATTTGCTAGGCGGTTCGGCGTTGTCTTCGCCGCCACTAAAATAATCGGAAATGCCGGAAAAAGATTCTTTTACAGTATCCAATCCTGCACAACCCACCAATTGTAAGCAAAGCAATAAAAGCGTAATTAGGCGCATTATTTGGTATTTTCTATTTTTTCAGGTGCTGTCAAATCATTGATTTTCATTTGCAGCAAAGGCGATTGCTTACCGTTACGCAGGGCGCTTTGGTAAGAAGTACGGGCTTGATCCAGCCTGTCTAAGCCAACATACAAATCCCCTACCAATTCATCATACTCGGCTGAAAAACTTTCCGATTTGGCAGGATCAATATCGTTAACTAATTTTAGGCCTTGTTCGTATTCTTTATTAGCCAACATAATGCGTAACAAGCGGATTTTGGCGATATTTGCCAGTTCCTTATTGTTGCTGGCGGCAATTTTTTCCAGCAATTGTTTCGCTGCCGCCATGTCATTTTGTTCTACCTTAACTTTTGCAGCCAACAAGGTACTATACGCGGCGTAGTCGCTTCCGGGATATTGCCCGTTGATACGTTCAGCCAATTTGCTGACGCTATCATTTTGCTTAGCTTCAAAAGCTTTGCTTAATTGGTTGAACTCGGTTGAGGCTTGTAGGGTTTGGTCTTTTTTGTGATCTTGCCAAAAAGTCCAACCAACTACGATGGCGATGCCCATAACCACACCGATGTATACGGTCTGATGATTTTCTTTCCACCATGTTTTTATGGCTTCTACCTGTTGTTCTTCAGTTTCGTAAATTTCCACGGCTAATCTCTTTTATGTCTTTATGTCTAAAAATAACGGCTTTGTAAGAAAGCGACAGCTTGTTGTTGCGATAAGGTTTGCTGGCCTTGTTCATCGCGCAACGATTTTATTGCCACTTCACCTCGGCTGACTTCGTCGTCACCTAAAATAACCGCATAATCGGCACCACTTTTGTCGGCTTTTTTAAATTGGCTTTTAAAACTGCCGCCATCGACACCCACTTGCAAGCGCACTGTCGGCAAAGCATCCCGGATAGCCTCAGCAAAACGCAGGCCTTCCTGCTCCGCCAATGCGCCTACGCGGATCATGTAAACATCGACAGGTTTTGCGGTAGGGATTGCTACCGTTTCCAGCAAAGCCAACAGCCGCTCCATGCCCATAGCAAAACCAACCGCGAAATTGGCTTTACCGCCGAGTTGTTCGATCAAGCTATCGTAACGTCCGCCCGCGCATACCGTGCCTTGTGAGCCGAGTTCATCAGTCACCCATTCAAATACGGTTTTGCTGTAATAATCCAAGCCGCGCACTAAACGGGTATTGATTTGGTAACTAATGCCCAAATTATCCAAATTGGCTTTAATGGCTTGGAAATGGCTGATGGTGTCTTCGCCTAGATAGTCCATTAACACCGGCGCATCGGCAACCAATTCCTGCATCGCCGGATTTTTACTGTCTAAAATCCGCAAGGGATTGGTATGCAATCGGCGTGAGCTGTCTTCATCCAGTTTATCTAAATGCTGGTTGAAATAATTGACCAAATTCTCGCGGTATACCAAACGTTCGGCAATCGTGCCTAAGGAATTCAGCTCTAAGCGGACTTTGTCACGCACACCTAAACGTTTCCAAAGCCTATCCATAATTAACAATAATTCGGTATCGCTGTCTGGGCCGGACATGCCGTAGGTTTCTACACCCAGTTGGATAAACTGGCGGTAACGGCCTTTTTGTGGGCGTTCATGACGGTACATGGGGCCGTAATACCACAAGCGATGCGCTTGGCTTTGTAGCAAGCTGTGCTCCAAGCACGCCCGCAAACAACCTGCTGTGCCTTCAGGCCGCAAGGTTAAAGAATCGCCATTGCGGTCTTCAAAAGTGTACATTTCTTTTTCGACAATATCGGTGACTTCACCAATAGAGCGTTTAAATAATTCGGTTTTTTCCACAATCGGCATACGGATTTCACTGTAACCATAACTGCCCAGCACTTCCCTGATAATGGCTTCTGCCGTTTGCCAAAGCGGTGTTTCCGTAGGCAGCACATCGTGCATACCGCGTATTGCTTGAATTGTATTTGCCATATGAGTTTTTGAATCTATTGCTGAGATTCGACTTGTTTTGCTTCTTTGGAAAAGGGGAATTTTTCTAATAATTCGCTGCGGTAAGCGTCGGCAAGATTTTGGTTACCTAAGGCACGCTCAGTTTGGAATGCCACCCATAAAGTGCTTTCGGTTTGTTGGGCAACTTGCAAGTAACGCTGTAAATAGCCTTTTGCCACCCAATATTCACGGTTTTGGTAGCTTAGTTTTTGCATCTGCTGCAAAGCAGGGGCATAGCTGTTATTCAACTCCAAAGCTTGCTTAAAGTACGTTTTGGCCTTTTGCATTTGCCCTGAATCTAACTGGCATAAGCCCGCATTGGTAATAGCCATCCAAGGGCGGTCATTCAGTAAATTACCAATCGCTTTATTCAATAACGCCATGCCATTATCAAACTCTTGGCGTTCGCAAAGGAAACGGCCGAAGTTGTTTTGCAGGCTCAGATCGTCCGGTGACAATTTTAAGGCTATTTCATAGTGCTTTCTGGCTTCTGGAAATTTTTGGATTTTTTCATACAAAAATGCCAAAGCATTATGCCCTTGGACATTATTAGCGTCTGCGGCAATCACTTTTTCCAAATTTACTTTCGCTGCTTCCAAGCGGTTAAGATTCAGATAGCGGACACCTAATTGCAGATGCACATCAATATCGGCTTTTTTCTTTTCCATGGAAGTGCAAGCCAGCAATTGCATAGCTACAGCTAAAACCATCAGCAGGTTGAGCGTTTTTTTTACCTTAACCGACGCTTTCACGCTCTGCCTCCATCAACTTTAACTTAAGGTGACGACGACTTTTATCAGCCACTTGACCGACCAATTGCCCACATGCAGCATCAATATCTTCGCCACGGGTTTTTCTTACGGTAGTCACAATGCCCGCTTCATTCAAGGCGATTTTAAAGCGATGAATGGCGTTATTGCTGGAACATTTATAGATAGAATTCGGAAATGGGTTGAAGGGAATCAAATTGACTTTTGATGGTACGGTCTTTAACAGCTCAATCAGGCCGTGGGCATCCGCCAAAGAATCGTTGATGCCATCCAACATCACATACTCAAAAGTAATAGTCCGTCTTGGTGCAATTTTGGCATTGTCACGGCAAGCGTCCATCAACTCACTTAATGGGTATTTTTTATTGATTGGTACTAAAACATCACGCAATTCGTCAGTGACTGCATGTAAAGACACCGCCAAGCTGACGTCGCAAGCTTCGGTCAGGCGGTACATTGCAGGCACAACACCGGAGGTGCTGATAGTGACGCGACGTTTGGATAAACCAAAACTAAAATCATCGGTCATCAAATTCATTGCGGCGACGACATTGTCAAAATTCAACAACGGCTCGCCCATGCCCATCATCACCACATTGGTAATGCGCTGCCCTTCCCCTAAACGTTGCCGGGCAACAATCAGCTGACCGATAATTTCTGAGGTCATCAGATTACGGTTAAAGCCTTGTTGGGCGGTGGAACAAAATGTACACGCCAAGGCACAGCCGATTTGCGAAGACACACACAAAGTGCCTCGGTTTTCTTCGGGGATAAAAACGGTTTCTACACGATTGCCGCAATGGGTTTCCAAAACCCATTTCACCACACCATCACTGGCAAGTTTTTCAACCACAATTTCTGGCGTAGTGATTTGGCAATTGGCTTGCAGATAAGCGCGTAAAGATTTGCTTAAATTGCTCATCAGTTCGAAGTCGGTGACTTGTTCGTGATAAATCCATTTAAGCAATTGATTGACTCGAAACGGCTTTTCACCTATCCCGACAAAAAAGGCAGCGAGGCCTTTTCTGTCGAAATCGAGCAAATTGATAAGTTGCTTAGCGGGTTCTTGCACAGATTTCATCTGCTGAGAAGAAGTAAGCAATTTCGCGTTCAGCAGTTACCAAAGCGTCTGAGCCATGAACTGCATTTTCGTCGATGCTGTTAGCAAAATCAGCGCGGATAGTGCCTAGAGCAGCATCTTTAGGGTTAGTTGCGCCCATGATTTCACGGTGTTTAAGTACTGCGTTTTCGCCTTCCAACACTTGCATGATAACTGGACCAGAAATCATGAAAGCCACTAAGTCGTTAAAAAAGCCGCGTTCGCTGTGTTCAGCATAAAAGCCTTCTGCTTGTTCTTTAGTCAAATGCAACATTTTTGCAGCGACGATTTTCAGGTCATTTTTTTCAAAACGGCTGTAGATTTCGCCAATGACGTTTTTTGCAACAGCATCAGGTTTGATAATAGAAAAAGTACGTTCGATTGCCATGAGATGGAAAACTCCAAAAGGTTAGTGAATATTTATTAATATAATGAGCGGGAAATTATAGCCGATTAGCTGGGTTTAGCGTCCACGAAAAGCACGAAAGCCATGAAAAAGTTAACTAATCTGGCTTTAACTACTTAAAGTGGCAGGTTTTTTGCCTAATTTATCATTTTTTTGAAGGGCTTTTACCTGCCAACAAGCGCAGCCGTTAAGGCAAATTATCAATATCAGCGCCTTCTTTTACCGGCACCATCAAATCAGCAGGACTAATACCTAGCATCAGGGCAACCGGACTGGCGATAAAAATCGACGAATAGGTGCCGAAAAACACCCCAAACAGCAATACGATAGAAAAGCCGTGGATGACTTCGCCTCCTAAGAAAAACAACGATACCAACACCAATAACACCGTCAATGAAGTCATGATGGTACGGCTTAAGGTGACGTTTACCGAGATGTTCATGATTTCTTCGGTGGATTTGTTCCGCATTAGCCGGAAGCTTTCGCGGATACGGTCATAAATAACAATGGTGTCGTTCAAAGAATAACCAATCAACGCCAATACCGCCGCCAATACCGTCAAATCAAACTCAATATCCAGCACCGAGAAAAACCCAAGTGTGACGATAACGTCATGAAACGTCGCAATAATCGCGCCTAAGGAAAACTTCCACTCAAAGCGCCAAGCGATGTACGCCAAAATGGCGACGGTTGAATACAGCAACGCCAAAAAGCCATCTTCAGCAAGATCGTCACCGACCTGCGGGCCAACAAATTCCACACGGCGGATGCTTGCAGGGGATTTGCTGTCTTTATTGATGGTTTCTAAAACTTGGTTGCTCAAGTCGGCACTGCTAACACCTTCTTTCAGTTTTAGCCGGATTAATACGTCTTTGGCAGTACCAAAATTTTGTACTGTCGCATCAGCAAAATTGTTTTCGTCCAGCTTGCTGCGTAACAGGTTTAAATCTGCCGCTTCTTGGTAACCGACTTCAATCAGCGTACCGCCAGTGAAGTCGATGCCCATTTTCAAGCCTTTGACACCTAAAGAGACAATCGCCAATATCATCAAAATACTGGAAAAGGTCAGGAAGATATTGCGGTTACCGATAAAATTTATATTTGTGTTGAACATGGTTTTGTCTATTTCAAGAGTTCAAAGTAGTAAGTTCGGTTGCCAACACTAAATTGACAACTTCTCCACGCGGCGAGTACCGTAAATCCAGTTGATAATCATCCGTGTACCGTTAATGGCGGTGAACATGGAGGACAAAATACCGATAATTAACGTCACGGCAAAACCTTTCACCGAACCCGTACCAAAAGCAAACAACACCACCGCAACCACCAAGTTGGTGAAATGCGAATCTAAAATCGTGGCGAAGGCTTTATCGTAACCTAAGAAAATACTGGTGTGCGGGCTGTTGCCGTCGCGGATTTCTTCCTTAATACGTTCAAAAATCAGTACGTTGGCATCCACCGACATACCGACAGTGAGAATAATCCCAGCAATACCGGGCAAGGTTAAAGTCGCTTGCAGTAACGACAAAATCGCCACCACAATCACCACGTTAAAGGCCAAGGCCATATTGGCGATCATACCGAACAGTTTGTAATAAACCGCCATGAACAGCACAACCAAGGCAAAACCTACGATGAAAGACAACATACCTTTGTCGATGTTGTCCTGCCCCAAACTTGGGCCGACGGTGCGTTCTTCAACAATATCCACTGGCGCAGCCAAAGCACCCGCACGCAGTAATAAAGATAAATTACGTGCTTCTTGCGGGCCATCTAAGCCTGTGGTTTGAAAGCGTTTGCTGAACACCCCTTGGATGGTGGCAACGCTGATGACTTTTTCAACTTTTTCTTTGTGGCGGACTTTTTCGCCGTTAATCACTTTGGTTTCCGCTTTATATTCGATAAACACAACCGCCATCGGCTTGCCGACACTGGCTTGGGTAACTTTACCCATTTTTGCCGCGCCAACACCGTTCAAAGAAATGAATACCGCCGGACGACCGTCTTGATCCATCCCTGAGGAAGCATCGACGATTTGGTCGCCAGTCACAATAATGCGGCGATCCAATAAAATCGGTGCGCCATTTTTTTCGTAATACAAACGGCTGCCAACAGGCACATGGCCTTCAACCGCTTTTTGCACATCGTGTTCGACATCCACTAAACGGTATTCCAAAGTGGCGGTAGTGCCTAAAATCTCTTTCGCACGAGCGGTGTCTTGCACGCCTGGCAATTGCACCATGATGCGGTTTTCACCTTGCTGCTGGATAACAGGCTCGGCAACACCCAATTCATTCACGCGGTTACGCAAAGTGGTCATGTTTTGGGCAACGGCGGTTTTTTTGGTTTCTTTAATTTCCGTTTCCGACAGCGTCAACCACACTTCGTCTTGAGCTTCAGGTTCTTTAACATCCAAAGTACGGAAATCTTTATTCAGAACCGTCATTAATGCAGGCTTGTCTTCCGGGCCTTTCAGCTTAATTTTGATAAAACCCGCATCTTTGCTGACCGATTGGTAATGCACGTTGCCAGTGCGTAAGCCCTGTCTTACGTCGTCGATATAGCGCTCTTCTTTTTGTTTTACAGCGGCATCCATATCAACTTCTAATAAAAAATGCACCCCGCCGCGTAAGTCCAAACCCAAATACATGGCATCAGCACCGATGGCTTGCAGCCAGCTCGGCGTGGTTGGCGCGAGGTTTAAAGCCACGGTCATATTATTGCCCATGCTGTCGCGCAGCACGTCGGCAACCTTTAACTGCTCGTCGGTATTGGTGAAACGCGCCAGAACGCGACCGTCTTTGAATTCAAATGCTTTGCTGCTGACGCCTGTGGCTTTTATGGCGGCTTCAACTTGCTGCATTTGTTGTTGGCTTAACGCATTGCCGCCTACCGAGGACACCTGTACCGAAGGGTCTTCACCATACAAATTAGGCAAAGCGTAAATAAGCGCGACCAAAAAGGCCGTTATGATGGAAAAGTTTTTCCAAAGAGGGTAACTGTTTTGCATTATCTCATTCCAATTATTAGACCGCGTCAGCTGCAACCGTGCCGAGCGTTAATCTTTCGCTATTTTTTTAGTAACGGCTTTAAACGTGCCTTTCGGCATGATGCTTTCAATACTTTGGCGTTGAACCTGGATAAACGTATTGTCGCTGATTTCAATTTTTAAAAAATTGTCATCCATATCAACCACTTTACCTAAGATACCGCCGGAAGTGACCACTTCCACACCTTTATTCATAGTGGCGATCATTTCTTTTTTCTCTTTAGTACGCTTCGCTTGCGGACGTAAAAATAGAAAATAAAAGAACAATAAAATGCCTAATGGAAACAGCATGCCTTCCATGCCAGGTTGTTGTGTCGCAGGTGCGGCAGCTGCCAACGCATCAGAAATAAAGAAACTCATAATTATCCTCGTTTGTAGGGCTAAATAAAAAAGTTCGCCATTATGCCATAGACATGGCTAATTTTGCTTTTAGTTAACAATTTACTGGCTGGATTTATTGCCAGACGACTGCTCACTAAGCAATTTTATCGGTTCTTGACCGGATGCTTGCGCTTCTTGGTGTACAGGCGCAAACGCGCCGCGCCGATATTCCCACATAAACAAAGCAACATTGGCGAGCAAAATTATCACAAACAAAACTTTCATTATTGGTCTCCAAGCATTATCGCCAAGCCTTTAAATACCAGATTGGCATCGAGTTGATACGCTAACGGTAAATGCGCAGCGATTACTTCGGCATCGCCGCCCGTTAGCACTAATTGCGTAAGATTCGGGCGGCAAGCTGCTTGGCTTATCAGGCCGACTGCCGCCGCTAGCACGCCATTAGCGATTGCCATTTCAGTATTATTAGCAGCCTGCAACTGGTAATCGCTATCGGCAAACGGCAGTTGCTCCGTGCCTTGCGCCAAGGCCGATTTCATCAACGCCAAACCTGGGCAAATCCAACCGCCTTGATGCAGGCCATCGGCAGCCAAGAAATCCACGGTGATTGCCGTGCCGCAATCGACAATAGTACTGCCTCCCGGATAATGCTGATGGGCGGCAAGCAGCGCTAACCAGCGATCAACCCCCAGTTTTTCCGATTGCGGATAGGCATTACTGACCCCAAACGCCTGTGCTTGCGTAGCGGCGAGCATCACTGGCAATGCAGGCCATAATGCCGCCATAGCCGTTTGCACTTCCGCCAAAACGTGTGACTTGCACACACAAGCAACCGCGATTTGCGACGGTGCGGGCAAATCTTGCCAAAGCCCAAACAATGCAGTCTGGCTGATTTGTTGATTTGGCAAGCTGCTGCCAACTTGCACTTGCCCCTGCTCATAAACCGCCCATTTCAAGCGGCTATTGCCCATATCCAGCAATAATTTCATGAGGCATGCCCATGAAAACTAACTTCCCCAGAAGCAAACGCCTGGATTTTGCCGTCAGTGTGTTGGAACAACAACAAACCATTGGCATCCACGCCCTGCACCACGCCAGTAAATACCTGTTCGCCGACAAACACCTGTGCGGCCTGACCGAGCAAACAATCATAATGCCGCCATTGCGGTAAATATTTTGGCAAGCCCACAGTTTCAAAATCTGCCATTAACATCAGTAAATGCTTGATTAAATAGCCTACCAACAGATTTCTTTTACTAAACCGCTGCCCCAGCACTTTGCTTAAATCCGTCCACGCTTGGTTAATGCCTTCCGCTTGCGAATCCGGCAAATACAGGTTTAAACCCAAACCGATCACCGCATGACAAGGGCCATCGGCTTCGCCGGACATTTCAATAAGAATGCCGCCCAATTTTTTACCCTGATAATAAATATCGTTAGGCCACTTTAAGCCCAAGCCATCAATGCCCAATTCCCGCAAGGCATCGATAACCGCAACCCCCACCGCCAAGCTTAAGCCCGCCGCACCAGCATAACCATGCTGAAATCGCCACAGCAACGATAAATAAATATTGCAGCCAAACGGCGAAACCCATTGCCGCCCGCGCCTGCCCTTGCCTGCGGTTTGTTGTTCCGCTAAACAGAACAAACCGGAAACGGCTTGGTGCTGCGCCTGTTCGCTCAAATACCGATTGGTGGAATCAATTTGCTCGAAGATTTGCAAACCGCCGAGCAACGCCTTCGCCTCGTTGGTCAACACTTGTTGGATAGCCTCGGCGGACAGCAATTCCAGCGGCGATTCCAAGCGATACCCCTTACCGCTAACCGCCGTGTACGCCAATCCCAAGACATTCAAACTAGCCAACTGCTTCCAAATCGCCGAACGGCTCACCGCCAAGGCCTGCGCCAATTCCGTGCCTGAATGGAACTCGCCATCGGCCAACAAGCAAATAATGTGTTTCTGTTTATCGGTAAGCACTGGCGTCCACAAACCTTAATTGACTAAAAATTGGGCTATTGTGGCTTAATTGGCTTCGCCAAGGCAAATTGGCAAACTGATGAAATTCAATGACAAAGCTAATTTTCAGGCATAAAAAAAGCAGGGGATGCCTGCTTTTTATCGTTAATGCCAATACTTTCACCGCCACTTTGGCTTGGTTAATAACCTTTATTTACTCATGTTACGCAGATAATTTCTGCGGTTTGAAATTAATTACGCTGAGTCGCTATCGCGACAGTTTTTCTAATCGGGTTCTCGCACCCGAAGGCGAGCTACTTTCTTTTGCTCCGCCAAAAGAAAGTAGCCAAAGAAAAGGCGGCCCGGTTGCCGCTCATGTCTTGCGCTCCTCGCATTTGCCGGGGGACGGCAGAATGGGCTTCCTGCCCATCTGCCGCCGTGCGGCTTCCCTGCCGCACCCCTTCGGGCTGTTCCCGACAAATGCTGCGGTGCTCGACGCGGCAAACGGGAGAAATGCGTTACTGCGTAACGTCAGTTATTTACGAGAATAAAACCACATCTGATAAATACTCACCAAAATCTGCATCCCCATAGAAATACCCATCAACGCACCGCTAATCACCACTACATAAGCAAAGGACGGCGTGGATTTAGTGATAAACCACGACACCACATCCAACAGCATCGCCGCAAACGGAATCACCACGGCAATGCGTTTTACATAGACATTAATATCGCAAAGCAAAAAGATTTTGCCGATAAAAAACAAAATAAAGGCGATACCAAACAAATGGATATGAGAAACCCGCACCAAGGTTGGAATGCTTGCGCCACCGCCGTGGGCAACTTCGGCAACGCCCGCGTAATTGGTCAAATCCGGCAACGATGGATTTACGCTGGGGGTATGGCAAATAACGCAATCGCGATTCAAAATCGGCGCGACTTTTTCGGTATATTCCGGCTCATCCGCACCAGCGCGTATCCATTCCAAAATCACCGCTTGATCGGAGGCGTAGCGCAAATTCGGCTTCATAATGCCTTGTATCGCCGAACCCAAACGGGTTTGCGTGGTAGAACCATGATAGCTAATGACCACATCTTCTATCGTCAAGCCCGCTTTGCCATCCAAACCTTGGTGGGTGTAATACAAATTGGCCAAGGCCGCCAAATAGCCCAAACCGATAGTCAACAAAAACACCGTATTTAAAATACGTTCACTAACCGATGTATCTTTGAAGCGACGAAAACGTTCTGGCGCCATAAATTTCCTAAATGAGTTACTGATGTTACGCACTCACTTTTTGTGAGACGAAAACAAATAATAATGAATCGCTACCGCGATGTTTTTAAATCGGGTTCTCGCACCCGAAGGCGAGCTACTTTCTTTTGCGCCGCCAAAAGCAAGTAACCAAAGAAAAGGCGGCCCGATCGCCGCTCATGTCTTGCGCTCCTCGCATTTGCCGGGGGACGGCAGAATGGGCTTCCTGCCCATCTGCCGCCGTGCGGCATCCATGCCGCACCCCTTCGGGCTGTTCCCGACAAATGCTGCGGTGCTCGACGCGGCAAACGGGAGAAAAGCGCGTTGCTGCCTAACGTCAGTGAGTTAGATATTGCCCAATTGGCAGTGGAGAAGACAGAGCGGGCTTTACGCTGAATATGGAGTTACGGCAACATAACGCCAGCAAGTAACTTTTCAATCTTGATTAACTGACCGCTGTTGAAGTGGCTTAATTTAGGAGTCCAAAACATGTTTTGGACTCCTAATACAAAAAACCCATCACGCATTCATTATCTTTGTAGGATGGGCTGACGCTAGGAAGCCCATCAAATTAAGCATTCCAATGATGGGCTTCCTAACGTCAGCCTTTATGCCTTTGGTTACATCCTACATTTACAGTGTTTTGAACTCCGACAATAATCCTAAAACGCCAACTAGGCATTCGCCGACTTGGCTTTACCAAACGGCACATATAGCAACCCAGCGGTAAAGTATTCGCTATCCGGTTTGTAATAGACCAAATCAAGATAGACATAGCTTTTACACGAACTGATGACCAGATTGTAACCAAAAGTCACACCATAAGTTTGGTCAAAACTATACACGGCATTCAGCTTGAAGGTATTAAACCTAGTACGACCCAGACCGCCACTTGCGGCTAGCGATAAAACTTTGGTCTTCATAACGGCATTGGCATCGCCTGATGCCAAGCACACAAACCAACACCCTCAAAACCAATCACCCGCCGAGTTTCCATCGATTTAATAGCGCTATCAGCGTATATTTACCGCTTGTTTTTGTAACCGGAGTTTCTCCCCGTATGCCCCCCGCCTTTGTCCACTTACGGCTACACAGCGAATTTTCCTTAATCGATGGCATTGTCAAAATTAAACCACTGACTAAACGCTTGGTGGAAATGGACATGCCCGCCATTGCCATTACCGACCATTGCAATCTGTTCGCCTTAGTTAAATTTTACAAAGCGGCGATTAGCCAAGGCATAAAACCGATTGCCGGTGCCGATGTGCTGATTGTTAATCCTGAAGACCCCGCGACACCGTTTCGGCTGACCTTGCTGGTTAACCAGCAACAAGGCTACACCACGCTGACTGAACTAATTTCTAAGGCTTACCAAGAAGGCCAGCACCAAGGCGTGCCGATGTTGCAACGCGCGTGGCTGGAGCAAAACCACACGGGTTTGATTGCCCTGTCTGGGGCGATGGACGGCGATATTGGCAAAGCCTTGTTGGCGGAAAACCACGGCTTGGCAAAACAATTGGCGGCTTATTGGCAAGATTTGTTTCCGAATAGTTTTTATCTGGAATTACAGCGCGTTGGCAAACCAGAAGAAGAACGCTATATCGCCGCCGCGATTGATTTGGCGATTACCGCCGATTTACCCGTAGTGGCAACCAACGATGTGCGCTTTTTAAAGCAAACCGATTTTGCCGCCCACGAAGTGCGGGTGTGCATTAACCAAGGCCGGGTGCTGGACGACCCACGTCGCCCAAAAGATTACACCGACCAGCAATACCTACGCAGCAGTGAAGAAATGCAGGCTTTGTTTGCCGATATTCCCGAAGCCTTGGCAAACACGGTGGAAATCGCCAAGCGCTGCAATATCCGCCTGACTTTAGGCGAAAACTTCCTGCCAGATTTTCCTGTGCCAGCGGGCATGACTTTAGCGGAGTTGATGGCGGCAGAAGCGTTAAAAGGTTTGGAAGAGCGTTTTCTGGTGTATCCAGCAGTCGGCAAAGACAGTGATGCGGAAAACCGCGAAGCTTATTACCAACGCTTAAATACCGAGCTGCGGGTGATTGCCGACATGGGCTTCCCCGGTTATTTCATGATTGTTGCCGACTTTATCCAATGGGCTAAAAACAACCTGATTCCGGTCGGCCCAGGACGGGGTTCGGGCGCGGGTTCGTTGGTGGCTTATGCACTAAAAATCACCGACCTTGATCCCATCGAATTCGATTTGCTGTTTGAGCGGTTTTTGAATCCAGAACGGGTTTCCATGCCGGATTTCGACATCGACTTTTGCATGGACAGGCGCGATGAAGTGATTAATTACGTCGCCGAGCATTACGGGCGCGACCACGTTGCCCAGATCATTACCTATGGTTCGATGGCGGCAAAAGCGGTTATCCGCGATGTCGGGCGGGTTTTGGGATTTTCTTACGGTTTTGTCGACAGGCTCGCCAAGCTGATCCCGTTTGAAATCGGCATGACACTGACCAAAGCCTTGGCAGACAGCCCCGAACTCAAGCAACTGTACGATAACGAAGAAGAAGTAAAAGCCTTGGTGGATATGGCGTTGTCGCTGGAAGGCACGGCGCGGAATGCGGGCAAACACGCGGGCGGCGTGGTGATTTCGCCCACTAAGCTCACCGATTTTACCCCGCTGTATTGCGAACAAGGCGGCGGCAATCTGGTCACCCAGTTTGATAAAGACGATGTTGAAGCGGTCGGCTTGGTGAAGTTTGACTTTTTAGGCTTACGCACGCTGACCATTATCGATTGGGCTTTGCAAACCATTAACCATAAAAACCAGCAAGCGGGTAAGCCGCTGGTGGACATCAACACCATCCCGCGTGACGATGCCGCCAGCTACGAGTTGCTGAAAAATGCCCGTACTACGGCGGTGTTCCAGTTGGAATCGCGCGGCATGAAGGAGCTGATAAAAAAGCTAAAGCCAGATTGTTTCGACGATATTATCGCCTTGGTGGCGTTGTTCCGTCCTGGGCCTCTGGAATCGGGCATGGTGGACGATTACATTAAAGTCAAACACGGTGCCAAAGCCGAATACGCGCATCCTTTGCTGGAGCCAATTTTAAAACCCACCAACGGCGTTATTTTGTACCAAGAGCAGGTGATGCAAATCGCCAGGGAAATGGGGCAATACACCTTGGGCGGCGCCGATATGTTGCGGCGGGCGATGGGTAAGAAAAAGCCGGAAGAAATGGCTAAGCAACGGGCGACGTTTACCGAAGGTTCGGTTGCCAATAACATCGACGAAGCTATCGCCACTTATATTTTCGATTTGATGGAAAAGTTTGCTGGCTACGGTTTCAACAAATCGCATTCTGCCGCTTACGCCTTAGTGGCTTACCAAACCGCGTGGCTGAAAGCGCATTATCCGGCAGCATTTATGGCGGCGGTGTTGTCGTCGGATATGGATAACACCGATAAAGTGGTGGTGTTGATTGAAGAATGCCGGGAAATGAAATTGACCATTCGCCCGCCGGACATCAATCTTTCTGAGCATAAATTTACCGTTAATGACCAAGGCGAAATCGTCTATGGTTTGGGCGCAATTAAAGGCGTGGGCGAGTCGGCGGTGGAAGATGTCATTATCAACGAACGCAATCAGAACGGCTTTTACACCGGGCTGTACGATTTATGCAAACGCGTGGATTTGCGGAAAGTTAATCGGCGAGTGCTGGAAGCGTTAATTAAAGCGGGCGCGTTTGATAGCATTAACCCGTGCCGCGCCAGCCATCTGGCAGAATTGCCAACGGCATTAAAAGTTGCCGAACAACACGGCAAAAATGCCCAAACCGGGCAAAATGATTTGTTTGGCCTCGCCATTGATGATGCCGTCAGCGCCACCGAAGGCAGCGAGGCTTATAGCAACCGCGTGGAGCCGTGGTCAGAAAGCGAACGCTTGGATGCGGAAAAATCCATTCTCGGCTTATATCTTACCGGACACCCCATCAGCCAATACGAAGCCGAACTGCGGCAATTTACCAACGGCAAATTATCGGCCTTAAAAGAAACTATGGATCGCACCCGTGGCAATCTTAACGCGCGGGTGGCAGGCTTAGTGATTGACATCCGCATCCGCCAAACCAAAAACGGCAAGACCATCGCCTCAGTGATTTTGGATGACCGTAGCGACCGTTTGGAATGTGTGGTGTTTGGCGAATTGTTTGAACAGAGCCGCGATTTGTTCGTGCGTGACAAATTATTGATTGTTGAAGGTTCGTTAGGGCTGGACAGCTTTTCCGGCAACTTGCGCCTGAATGTCGATAAAGTTTTGGACATCACCCAAGCACGCGGCGCTTTTGCCCGTGGCATAGAACTGGTTTGGGATGCGGCAAGTAATCCGCAGGCGGCAGCGGTATTGCCGGAGCGTTTGTTGGCGGTGTTGCAGCCCTATCAAGGCGGAGCTTGCCCAGTGGATATGGCTTATCTGGCAAGTTCGGCAAAAGCGGTGTTGCGGCTAGGTGATAGCTGGCGAGTACATCCCAGCGAAGAATTGATGGTGCGTTTAAAACATTTGCCGGGGATTGCGTCGGCGGTGGTGAAGTACCGTTAATATCTATAGGAGTCCAAAACATGTTTTGGATTCCTAATTTCGCACTCAATCCTTAATCATCCGCCAACAACCAAGCCACTGCTGACTCTTGATCGTCAAAAAGCCGGATATTTAAACCACGGGCGCGGCAAGTGTCTTCCCAATAGCGGACATTGCTGACGGAATCAGGCAATGTCGGCAACAGCACCGCCTCTTTTAATTGCCGGGCAATGGCGTTGGCTTCTAAAACATTAGCGAGGAAGTACAAATCAACCAAGGAATGTCCGCCAGCGGCAAGCTCGCTGCAATCACCAAGTACATTGTAAACTTTATGCTGGTGAGCGAGTTTTACTATGGCGTTAAAGGCATCTACCAGCTCAGGGGCAAGCACAGTGCCTGAATAACTGGCGATGATAATGGGCATTTCGGGATGTAGAGTTGCGTTCCAAGGCATATAAGGAGCTCCTTAAACTTTTGTAAACGGCGTTTACATTATCGGTAAAACAAAATCTGTCTTTAAAATAAAACTGTTAGGTAAATCAAACGGTTATAGCAATCAATCCTGTGTGCCGCGAAAGTAGCTTACCAACGCCAACTTCGCTTAGCAAACGGAAAACAATAAATCAGGCAATTGTCCTTTAGTCAAATACTAAAATGCTTTGTAATGGCTTTCCAGTAAAGCGACTAAAAATGTGCAATTTTTGCTGATTTTTAGCAAAAATTTAAAAATCCAGCCGCGTACATCCAGTGGTTTTTTGAATACGCCCAGAAAACCAATTTGTAAGCATTACATCAGGAAACACGATGGCAGCCTCAATGAACGACAAAAAGGCCTGGACGAATGCTTGATTTATTACAACAATGACAGAACGTATCAACTGATGTTACGCACTCACTTTTTGTGCGACGAAAAAATAATAATGAATCGCTATCGCGATGTTATTTAAATCGGGTTCTCGCACCCGAAGGCGAGTTACTTTCTTTTGCGCCGCCAAAAGCAAGTAACCAAAGAAAAGGCGGCCCGGTTGCCGCTCATGTCTTGCGCTCCTCGCATTTGTCGGGGGACGGCAAAAGGGGCTTCCTGCCCCTTTGCCGCCGCGCGGCTTCCCTGCCGCGCCCCTTCGGGCTATTCCCGACAAATACTCCGGTGCTCGACGCGACAAACGGGAGAAAAGCGCGTTACTGCGTAACGTCAGTTATCAAGGCAAAATGTACAATGGACGGACACCATCAAGCCTACAAATCTAGTGCCCAATCAATATTGAATTGTCGGTATTATTTTCGTAAAGGATCGATTGACCAATCAAAAATAAATTAGCTTACCTATCAAAACATCGAGAACTTAAACCATGAACATCCTCATCGTCGGCAGCGGCGGGCGCGAACATGCCCTTGCTTGGAAAGCCAGCCAATCACCTAATGTAACTAAAGTCTTTGTCGCCCCCGGCAATCCCGGCACAGCTTCTGAATCTGGCATTGAAAACGTCGCCATTGCGGTCGATAACATCCCAGCCTTATTACTGTTTGCCCAAGAGCATGACATCGGCCTGACCATCGTCGGCCCGGAAGTGCCGTTGGTGTTGGGCATTGTTGACCAATTCCAAGCCGCTGGTTTGAAATGCTTTGGCCCGACTGCACAGGCGGCACAATTGGAAGGCTCGAAGTCGTTTTGCAAAGATTTCTTAAGCCGCCACGGCATCCCGACTGCCGCTTACCAAAGCTTTACCGACAAAGACTTAGCGATTGCTTACATCAAACAACACGGAGCACCTATTGTGGTGAAAGCCGATGGTTTGGCGGCGGGCAAAGGCGTGATTGTCGCGCAAACCGAACAAGAAGCCATCGATGCCGTAGAAGACATGCTCGCGGGCAATGCCTTTGGCGAAGCGGGGCATCGGGTGGTGGTCGAGGAATTTTTAGTCGGCGAAGAAGCCAGTTTTATCGTCATCGCCGATGGCAAACACGCCTTGGCAATGGCAACCTCGCAAGACCACAAAGCCCGAGATAATGGCGACAAAGGCCCGAACACAGGCGGCATGGGCGCGTATTCGCCTGCGCCTGTGGTGACGCCCGACGTTCACGAACGCACCATGCGCGAAGTCATCATGCCCACGCTGGACGGCATGGCGGCGGATGGCATTCCGTACACCGGCTTTTTGTACGCGGGTTTGATGATTTCGCCAAACGGCGCGATTAAAGTGTTGGAATTCAACTGCCGTTTCGGCGACCCCGAAACCCAGCCGATTATGATGCGCTTAAAATCGGATTTGGTGGACTTGTGCTTGGCGGCCTTGGCGGGCGAATTGGACAAAACCAGCAGCGACTGGGATGAGCGCGCGGCCTTAGGCGTGGTCTTGGCGGCGGGCGGTTATCCTGATGCCTATCAAAAAGGCGCGGTGATTTCTGGTTTAGCGGCGGATGACAGCGACGATTGCAAAATCTTCCACGCGGGTACGGCGCAAGTCGGTGATGATATTGTCACTAATGGCGGACGGGTATTGTGTGCTTGTGCCTTGGGTGATGACATTGCCAGTGCACAACGCAAAGCTTATGAATTGGTCGGAAAAATCGATTGGAACAGCGTTTATTACCGAACTGATATTGGTTTTAAGGCGATTAAATAGGGCTTTCGTACAGAAATATCAAAAACTGGAGGCCAAAACATGTTTTGGACTCCAGCTTTTGGAATAAAAAACATGTTTTTTACTCCTACCCCTACCCCAATAATCCAACCTACAAAACACTGTTCGTGTCTTTTCGTGCCGTTCGTGGACAACTTGAATAAATCCAAGCTTAACCCACGCCAGCGCGTTTGAATGGATAATCATCCGGCTTTCATGGATAATGTGGCACTTTAATTTGATTTAACTGTACCGCATACCCATGAAACAAAAAATAGAAGCGCTCATCCTGCAAGCCGTTGAAACTCTGAAACAAAATGGGGTATTGGCGCAGGAAACCAATCCACAGGTGATTATTGAACGCACCCGTGACGCGCAGCATGGCGATTACGCTTCCAACTTAGCGTTAACCTTGGCAAAAGCCGCTAAAACTAATCCTCGCCAATTGGCAGAACAATTGATTGCCGCTTTGCCCGAAGACGCGGTTATCACTAAAGTGGAATTGGCTGGCCCTGGATTCATCAATTTTTTTATTGATCCCTACGCCCAACACGCCATCATCGAAACCATCCATCAGGCAGGCCCAGCTTACGGCTTAAGCCAAGTGGGTGCAGGCAAAAAAATCCAAGTGGAATTCGTCTCCGCTAACCCAACTGGCCCATTACATGTCGGACATGGACGCGGTGCGGCTTATGGCTCGGTACTGGCGGATTTATTACAAGCGGTCGGTTTTAATGTGCACCGCGAATATTATGTCAACGATGCCGGACGGCAAATGGACATCCTCGCCACCAGCATTTGGTTGCGTTACCTTGAAGAATGCGGCGAAGTGCTGCCCTTCCCCAGCAATGGCTATCGCGGCGAATACGTCCGCAACATTGCTTGGGACATCCACGATAAATCTGGCAACGAATACCGCAGACCAGTGGACTTGGTGTTGGAAGACATCCCCGCCGACGAACCCCAAGGCGGCGACAAAGAATTACATATCGACGCACTGATTGCCCGCACCAAAACTTTATTGGGCGCAGGTTTGTATCGGGATTTTTTCCAAATCGGCCTAAACACCATTTTGGACGACATTAAAGACGATTTGCACGAGTTTGGTGTCGATTACCAACAATGGTTTTCTGAACGCCAATTAATGGACGATGGCTCAGTGGAACAAGCCTTGGCGCGCTTGCGTGCAGGCGGACATTTATATGAAAAAGAAGGCGCGACCTGGTTTGCCTCCAGCAATCTTGGCGACGAAAAAGACCGCGTAGTGGTGCGCGAAAACGGTCAATACACGTATTTTGCTTCCGACATTGCTTACCACATGAACAAGCTGGATCGTGGTTTTGAGCAAATTATTGACATTTGGGGCGCCGACCACCACGGTTACATCCCCAGAGTACGCGCGGCAATCCAAGCTTTAGGCGCGGATGAAAGCAAACTGAAAGTATTGCTGGTGCAATTTGCCACCCTGTACCGTGGTGAAGAAAAAGTGCAGATGTCCACGCGCTCAGGCGAGTTTGTGACCTTACGGCAATTGCGTAATGAAGTCGGCAAAGATGCCGCACGGTTTTTTTATGTGCTGCGCCGCTCCGAACAACACATGGATTTCGACCTAAAACTGGCGACTTCAAAATCCAATGAAAACCCAGTGTTTTATGTGCAATACGCCTATGCCAGAGTGTGTAGCGTATTACGGCAACTGGATGAAAAAGGTTGGGAACGGAATTTGCAGTTAGGAATAGACAATGTGCGTTTATTGTCTGCCGAGCATGAAAATCAACTGATTGCCACCATTGCCCGCTACCCAGAATTGTTAGAACGCGCGGCATTGCAGTACGAACCGCACCAATTAATCCATTATTTGCGCGAATTGGCGCACGAATTCCACACTTATTACAATGCCCATCAATTTTTGGTGGACGATGCTGGCTTACGCAACGCACGGCTAAACCTAATCTGTGCCGTCAAGCAGGTTTTGGCAAATGGCTTAAACTTACTGAACATTAACACACCTGAATCGATGTAATGGCTAGAGACTACAAACACCGCGCAAATACCCCGAAAAAAAGCCCGCGATCGGCTAAAGTCGGCTCTTGGCAATGGATGCTGGTTTTTGGCATAGTCGCCATGTTTGTGGTTTTTTTGATTTATATCAGCTTCACTGGCTCCAAAGAGCCAGAAGTGGCTGCACCAGCGGCACAAACAACCGCAAGCACTAAAACCGAAGCCGAGAAAAAGCCCACGGCGGCGGAAGCTAAAAAAGCGGAAGAAACAGCTGCCCAAGAGAAAAAACCCGAAGCCGCCAAACCACCACGCTTTGATTTTTATACGGTATTACCAGAGAAAGAAGTGGTAATTTCTGAGCATGAAATTAAGACCTTAAGCCGTGAAGAACGGGTCGGTAAGGCCAAAGAAGGCAAGTACGTATTGCAAGCGGCATCGCATGAAACCTTTAAAGAAACCGACGAATTACGCGCCAAACTGGCATTGATGGGTATTGAATCGAAAATTGAAAAAGCCAAAGTCGGCGATAAAGTGTGGTATCGGGTAAAAATGGGGCCCTATACACAAATGGCGAGTATTGACGCCTTAAAAACCCGTTTGAAGAAAAGTGGTATCGATACCATTCTGACCACCGAAGCCAGTGCTAAAAAAGCACCTGCTGCTAGTACCAAGCCTGTCGCGCCAGCTGTACCGGCGAAAACTAACCATTAAGAAATCTCTGAACAAAGCCTTCGACAAGCTCAGGCCGAACGGTTACTAATTGATTCCGTTCGTGCTGAGCCTGTCGAAGCATGATCGGAATCGATTAGTTCAGCACTTCCTTAATAAACCGTCATCCAAAATATTTTTTATTTAAAAAACTTGAGATAAAAAATGGATTTCACACCAATCATTAGTCTTCTAATAGAAAAGCTTAGGTATTTACTGCCACTCGCCATCTTAGTGGCTATCATGAAATCGGCTTGGTTTAAAGGCGCTGTTGGCGAGTTTATTGTTAACCTCAGCGCAAAGCTTTTTCTGGATAAACAAACGTATCACCTTATAAAAAACGTTACCTTGCCTACTGATGATGGCAGCACACAAATAGACCATGTAATCGTTTCAAAATATGGAGTTTTTGTTGTTGAGACAAAAAATCTGAAGGGGTGGATATTTGGTAGCGCTAACCAAAAAATGTGGACTCAAAAAATATTTAAGCATTCAAATCAGTTTCAAAACCCGCTTCATCAAAATCACAAGCATGTCAAAACCTTGGAAGCCTTATTAGAATTAGCTGGGCATAAAATATTTTCTGTAGTCGTTTTCGTTGGTGACAGTACATTTAAAACGGAAATGCCGGAAAATGTAACTTATGGCAGCGGCTATATCAGATACATCAAGTCAAAAAACCAAATTGTTTTAGCTGAACCCGAAGTTGAAGAAATAACCCGTAAAATTGAATCCGGCAGACTAAGGCCATCTTTCAAAACCAACCGCGAACATGTAAAGCACGTTAAAACTATTGTGGCGGATAAAGTCAATAGTAAAACCTGCCTTAAATGCGGCAGCGAAATGGCCTTAAGAGAAGCTAAACAAGGACAAAACACTGGTAAGAAATTTTGGGGATGCTCAAACTTCCCAAAATGTAAGTTTGTAATCAATATCACCTAACAAATCTGCCAACAAACGGTTATCCTACCCCTAATTTGTTGTCTGGAGCGCGGGCATCTTGCCCGCCCTAGTTGCGGGCAAGATGCCCGCGCTCCAGACCCAAAACTCAACCCGCCGCCTCTTCCTTATCTTCATCTGCCGACATATCAGAAATCTCTTTTAGCCTAAAAATGGCTTTAAAGTTGATGGTGGATTCAGGATAGCCGCCTTCGTTGTCCAATTCGCCCGCAGGTTCGCCCGTCAACAGCTCCAAGGTTTGGTTGACGGTGGTTACCGCATACACGGCAAATAAGCCTTGCGCCACGGCATCCAAGACTTCTTGTTTCAACATTAAATGGCGTTTATTGGCTGCTGGAATAATCACGCCCTGCCAGCCATCCAAACCTCTGGCTTTGCATAAGCGGAAAAAGCCTTCGATTTTTTCATTAATACCGCCTATCGCCTGCACTTCGCCATATTGGTTAATAGAGCCTGTCACCGCAAAACCCTGTTTAATCGGGGTGCGCGTCAATGCCGAAATTAGGCAGCACAATTCCGCCAACGAAGCGCTATCGCCATCAATTGCACTATAAGATTGCTCAATAGCGATACTGGCAGAAATGGCTAAGGGAAATTGCTGGGCATAAAAATGCCCCAGATAACCCGTCAAAATCATCACGCCTTTCGAATGGATAGACTGCCCCAACTCCGCTTCGCGCTCAATGTCGATAATTCCGCGTGAGCCCGGATAAACCGTGGTGGTGATGCGCGCAGGTGCGCCAAAACTGCTGCCGCCGACTTCCAACACCGTTAAGCCATTAATCTTGCCAATCGCCTCGCCAGCGGTATCAATTAAAATCGTGCCATCGAGCATGTCTTCCAAAATTTCTTGCGACAACCTGCCATTGCGGTATTCCCGCGCCGTCAAGGCTTGCTCAATATGGCAGCGATCCATCACCTCGCCCTCGGTTAACTGACAAAAACTATTGGCTTCGGCAATCATGTCCAAAACATCATTTACCCGCGCCGAAAATTGGTATTGGTTTTCCGACAAGCGGCAACTGTATTCAATCAAGCATTCCAAGGCCGAACGCGTTAATGGCTTTGCCCCCAAATTTTTGGCTTGCGAACTCATCAACTGCACGAATTGCTGGGTGGTTTCGGGATTGCGCGGCAAGTAATAATCAAAATCCGCCAAGATTTTAAACATCTCGTTAAATTCGCTATCCAGCTCTTCCAGCAGATAATAAATTTCTGGCGGCCCTACCAAAATAATTTTAACTTTCAGCGGAATCACTTCCGGCTTTAAGGTGATGGTATTAACGCCCAACTCCGAATAAGGCGATTCAATTTCAATACAACCGGATTTTAATGCCCGTTTTAAACCTTCCCAAACGAACGGATAATTCAACAACTTTTCCGCATCCAAGATTAAAAAACCGCCATTGGCTTTATGCAAAGAGCCCGCACAAATCCGCCGATAATTCGTCACCAAGGTGCCTTGATCGTTGACATATTCAATGCGCCCGAACAGGTTTTGATAAATCGGATGCGCTTCATAAACCACGGGCGCACCTTGGTCGGCTTGGCTATCCACCAAAATATTCGGCGCATATTGCTCCAACAACATCTGCCGCTTACTGGTATTGCTTTGGTTTTCCCAAGGCCGGCCCGGCATTAAATAATCGCAGATAGTGCTGTAAAGATGCGGTTTTATCTCCATCAGATAGGTGATGACATCGTCCACCGATTGGTACTGCGCCGCCAACGCGGTAAACAACGGCTCGACAGCGGCGTTGATGGTGTCATTATCCAACTGGCGGATTTTATCGTTCATCGCCCTGCGCCATTGCGGTAATTCCAACAGCACCTCGCTCAAATAATCTTCCAAAGCCTCCACATGCTTATGGAAAGTCTCGCGCTGCGCCTGCGGCAATCCGGCAAACTGCTCCTCATTTAATGCCTTATTGCCATGAATCGGGGCAAAAGTAATATTCTCATTTTCTCTAAACAGCGCGATATGCAAACCTTGCGCTTTGCTATCTACCAAATCCAATGCGGTGTTATAAGCTTGGCTAAATTGGCGTTCGATAGCGGTTTTCTTCTGCTGATACATCGGGCTTTCAAACGCCGCCGGAAACAATGCCAACACATCATCCAGCAAGGTTTCAATCGCCTTACTAAAGCTATGCCCACAACCTGCGGGCAACTCCACCGCCATCGGCTCCCTGGAATTGGCGAAATTATCCACATACGCATAAGCAGGCGATGCCGCTTGGGTTTTTGCCAACGCATCCAAATGGTTAAACACCATCGACAAACGCCCCAAACCGGGATCGCCCATCACAAAAATGTTATAGCCCGAATTCGGCATAGCAATACCAAACGCCAACGCCGATTGCGCGCGCGATTGCCCTAAAATGGCTTGTTGGGGGTGGGATGATTCTGAGGGGACAAAATCCGCCAAGTCAGCATTGAATTTGAGCGCCGACAACGGCAGTTTTAAATGATCGAGAGTGGACAAGTCAGGAACCGAATGCGTAAATAAAGAATGTTACCATTTTTAATGGACTGACCGAAAACTTACCGGAAAAATACCAACATGCAAAAACATCTGTAGCAGTTACGCAGTGACTATCTTTCCCATGCTCCAGCGTGGGAATGCCGCCACTGACGCTCCAGCGTCTTATTAAGCAACGCCGGAGCGTTGCAGGATGCGTTACCACGCGGAGCGTGGGAACGATAAAATAAGATAGAGCGCTAGTTCCCAAGCTCCAGCTTGGGAATTCAAGTCCGAGAAGCTCTAGCTTCGATAATACGGGAAGCTAGAGCTTCCGAAACGGCATTTCCAAGCCGGAGCTTGGGAACGAGCGCCAATCTAATATTCTGAATATTAACGCTTTTTACATTAACTTAATGGCAGTGACGCGGAGCGTGGGAACGATAAGCCTGAATGTTATTTGCTTAAATATCAAACTGAACCACTGCCGGAAAAATACCAACATGGAAAAACACCTGTACCAGTTAGCACAAACCCTAGGCGAACACTTGCGCCGCAACCAGCAAACCTTAACCACCGCCGAATCTTGCACAGGCGGCTGGATTGCCAAAGCCCTCACCGACATCCCCGGCAGCTCCGCATGGTTCGACTGCGGCTTCGTCACCTACAGCAACCAAGCCAAACAACGCCTGCTGAATGTGCCAGAAACGATATTGACAAACCACGGCGCAGTCAGCGCAGCCACCGCCCAAGCCATGCTGCAAGGCGCATTAGCCAACAGCAACGCCGACCGCGCCATAGCGGTAACAGGCATAGCTGGCCCAGACGGCGGTAGCGAACAAAAACCCGTCGGCACTGTTTACATAGGCTGGCAACAACGCGGACAAGCACCACGCATAAGCCACCAGTTATTTTCTGGTGACCGCGATGCGGTGCGTTTACAGACCGTGGTTTGTGCTTTGGAAGGGTGTTTGGGGGATTTTTGAGGGGATTTTGTGTGCTGGAGCTGGTTAACAAGCCCTGCCTTAACCACAATCAAATAAAATCATAATGTTATGATTAATACTGAGACTTCTAAATGTAGGATGGGCTGACGCAAGGAAGCCCATTGTTGGCTGGCACGGCTTTCTCCTTTGCCGCCGAAGCCGATTTTGTCAGCCATTATCTGGCTATCGACCCGCGTCCCCAGTTACTTGACGGTAATCTAGGTGAATGGCGTTATTGTCATCATTTTAACAATCAGGATTTTGTTAACCGCAATGCGTTCTATCAAGATTTTTTAATTCCTAACGGCGCAAGATTATGTAATGGCAGGATGTATTGATAATAATGAAGAGAGTTATCATGTTTTAGCTCTATTACGGGCAGTAGGTCAGCAACCGTTTGACCACGTTGAGCAACTCGCCGCCCAACGTTTTAGCCAACATTTACAAAGGGCTTTACGTTTGCAAAAACACACGCAGAAACTACAACTTAAAGCGCAATTGGGGGCTATGGCGATTGATGCCTTGGCAATGCCTATGTTGATTGTTGATAACACCGCAACCATTCTGCATTTGAATGCTGCCGCCGATTATTTGTTAACCCAAAAACAAAGCGAGCTAATCTGCAAAATCGGCAAACTCTGTGTGACTAACCCTGCTAAGAAAAATCAATTGCTGGGCTTAATTGCGGCAGCTACCCATATACCTGCGGTTGGTGGCGGCCTATTTTTGCAAGTTGGCGATGTTAGTCAGCAGTTGTTTGCTACGCCCTTAGCGGCGACATCGGTTTTAGCACAGGATTTTGAAACTCCATTGGCTTTGGTTTTTGTGGTGGGGTCAGGTAAGCATTTTTCGGCTTTGCAATTGCTAGGCACATTATACGATTTATCGCCTGCGGAATTACGCGTCGCTACGGCTTTAGCAAACGGCAAGTCAATCGAACAATGCGCCAATGAGGGTAAGGTTTCTTTTAATACCGTGCGCTCGCAGTTACAAAATGTGTTTAGAAAAACAGGGACATCCAGACAGTCGGAATTAGTGGCTTTGTTAAGCCAGTTGCCGCAATTAAGTAGCCATTCAACTCTGCTTTAACTTTAATGGCGGCATCAGTAACGTTTACAGCAAATACTGATAAATAGACGGGTGTGCTGAGGATGGAGTAAAAAACATGTTTTTTATTCCAAAGGCAAACTTAGCAATCAAGCATCATTCACGTTGGCTTCGATTAAAGTTTTCCAAAACCACTTGCGCTTGGCTGTCTGCTGCTGATGGCAGGTGCTGTTGTTTGTTATCCAGCCACGCGGCTATGTCGCGCCATACTAGCGGGGCTTGTAGGTCTCTTAATAACATGTGGTAGCCGTTGCGGTAAAAGGCGGCGGTTTTGGTGTGGTTGTTGGTGGCTAGGAAGGTCTGTAAAAATTGGTAGGTGGGTGGTTTGGGGATGATTTGGTCTTTTTCGCCGTATAACACTAGGGTGTCTGCGGACAGCTGGTTGGCGTTGGCGTAGGCGGTGTCCATTAAGTCTGATAGGCCGGAGATGGCATCGACGCGGGTGGCTTTTATCACCAAGGGATCGCGACCTAGGGCGCGGAGCATGTTGATGTTGTCGGAGGCTTTGATGTGCAGGCCGCGTCCGGTGAGGCGTAATTGCGGCCAGGTTTGGGTTAATGTCCATAAGGCGGCGGTTTGGTACCAAGCCATGGTGCTGCGCGCCCAGAGTGCTGGCGCGGATAACACCACGCCTGCGACTTCTGGCATGTCGGCTTTGGCTAAGGCGCTGATGATGACGGCGCCGCCCATGCTTTCGCCGAGCAGATAGAGCGGTTGCTGTGGGTAGCGGTGTTTAATTTGTTTGACGAAGCTGCGTAAGTCGTCGCCATAAGCCGGTACGCCTGCCCATACGCCACGCTGTGTTGATAGGCCAAATCCGCGCTGGTCGTAGGCGAAGCAGGCGATGCCTTGGGCGCTGAAGTATTGTCCGGGTTGGTCAAAAAATCGGCTGTAGTCATTAAAGCCATGCAAGGCAATCAGTATGGCTTTGGGTTCGGTTGCTGGCAGCCAGCGGCGTACTGGCAGCACCACTCCATCGGCGGTTTGGAAGTAAGTTGCGCGTAGTAGCGGTTCGCCTAGCGGCGGTTTTTGTGGCGGGACGATGCTGGTGCAAGCGGTTAGGTAGAGGCTGAGCAGGCTAATTAGCAGTTTATGGTGTTTCATAGGCCTGGCTGGTGCTTCTGGATGGGCTTCATCTTGCTTACGTCCTTGTAAGCGTTATTCCGGCAACCTGCGGTGTAGGTTTTGCGGGAGATGTTGATGGGATAAGCGGGGACTTCGGTTGGCTTTTTGGGCTGGGTTAAAAGCCGAATTCGGATTCGTCAAAGTCATCAAACTGTTCTTTCAGTTGCTTTTTTTCCCAGTAGATTTCAATTTTTCTGCGGGCGTCGCGTTTGGTGGTTTCTTTTTCTAAGCCATCGGGGAGCGATACAAATTCACCGCCATCGAAAATATCGTCATCATCGCTGTGGTCGGTTTCGGCGCTGCCAGTTTTGGTGGCTGCTTTTGAAGTTGCCTTAGTCATGGTTAACCTCACATAATAAAAACGTCATTTAATTCCTCATGGTTTGTTTAGGTGCATCCAAACCGCTTGTTGTATCGGTTGGCGGTCTTTGGATAGGTGTTATTGAAAAATATTATAGTTACAGTCTGAGTTTTAAATCAAATAGGATATTGTTGCTTATTATTAAACAGTCTATCTTTATGGTTTTTGATGAATTCATCGTTACAACAAATTGAAAATTTTTTCTTTTCTGTAAACTGCTTATCGGTACGGCTTAAAGCGATTATCGGTTTCCATCGATTGGCCTGTTGCGGCAACTTGATGGCTTTGAACACCAATTAGCAGCTTCGTTCTTGCTTTATACTTAAAAAACATTTCCCAGTCACTCTCTAAAGTCCCGGCGACCTATTTATGCACACAGCAATCACACAACTGTTGGACTCTGCTAATCAAATCATTCTAGGAAAACCGCATAAAATCCGCTTGGCGGTTTGTTGCCTGTTGGCGCGCGGGCATTTGCTGATTGAGGATTTACCGGGTGTTGGTAAGACGACTTTAGCTTTCACGCTGGCAAAGCTGTTGGGTATGCAATATCAGCGCATTCAATTTACTAGCGATATGTTGCCTGCGGATATTTTGGGGGCATCGATTTTTGATGGTGAAAGCCATCAGTTTACTTTTCATCGCGGGGCTATTTTTAATCAGATGGTTTTGGCGGATGAGATTAACCGCGCCACGCCAAAAACCCAAAGCGCGTTGCTGGAGGCGATGGAGGAACACCAAGTCACTATTGAAGGCAAAACTTATCTGTTGCCGGAGCCGTTTTTTGTTATCGCAACCCAAAACCCGTCATTTCAGATTGGTACGTTTCCGTTGCCTGAGTCGCAATTGGATCGGTTTTTGATGCGTATTGAGCTGGGTTATCCCGATTATGCCGCTGAACGGGCGTTGTTGATGGGCGAAAGCCGTCATGATCTGATTGCCGCCCTGCCCGCTAAAGTTAGCCATGAGCAGTTGCTGGCAATGCAGGCGGCAGTCACAAAAGTGTATTGTTCGTCGGCGTTATTGGATTATTGCCAAGCTTTGGTGAATTACACGCGGGAATCGACGGAGTTTAGTTGTGGGCTTTCACCTAGGGGCAGTTTGGCATTATTGCGGGCGGCTAAAGCATGGGCATTTATGGATGAGCGCGATGCGGTAATCCCAGAAGATTTGCAGGCGGTGCTGGCGGCAGTTGCCGGACACCGTTTGCGGGCGGGCGCTGTTGATTCTGAGGCGATAGTCGCGCCATTGCTGACTAAAGTAGCCATCAAATGAACCGCGCGGCGTTAACGGCAAAATTTAAAAACCATCGTTTATTTGTTGGTGAGCGGGCAAACGATGCGCCAATTGCACTAACCCATCGGCGGATTTTTATTTTGCCGAGCTCGCGCGGGCTTGGTTTTGGCGTTTTGGTGATATTGCTGTTATTAATCGCCTTTGTGTATGGCAATAACTTGGTGTATCTGCTGGCGTTTTTGCTGGCTGGGGTTTTGCTGGTGACTATTTTGCACAGTTTTATGTCGCTCTCCGGACTGGTGTTGCAACAAGGCCAAAGCAAGCCAGTATTTGCGGGTGATGCGGCGGGGTTTGCTATTCATATCTCTAATCCTAGTAAGAATGAACGCCAAGGTTTGGAGATTGGCTTTGCTGGCATCAGCGAATTTAATCTCGCACCGCTCAGTAAAACCACGCTGACGCTGTATTCACCAACCAGCAAACGAGGCTGGCATGAACCAGGCAAAGTCACTATCGCCAGTAGTTTTCCGTTAGGTTTGTTTAGGGCTTGGTCGCCAATCCGTTTTGATTTGAAAGTGTTGGTTTACCCTAAACCTGCCGCACAACTTAGCCCTTTTCCGGAAAACTCGGCTGGCGCGGGCGCGGCTGCCAATGCTGGCCTTAAAGGTTCGGATGAGTTCTACGGCGTTAGGGAATATCAGGCGGGCGATGCCATTAAGCACATCCATTGGAAGGCGTTTGCCAAGGGGCAAGGGGTTTTAAGCAAACAATATGGCGGCGAAAATGCCTCGGAAATTTGGCTGGATTATGGCCAAACTCATGGTTATGACAAGGAAGAGAAGTTAAGCGAGTTGTGCCGCTGGGTAATAACGGCGGAACAGATGGGGATTCGTTACGGATTTTGCTTATCGGGTTTGAAATTGCCGCCGAGTAATGGTTTTCAGCATTATCAGCAATGTCTTGAGGCGTTGGCATTATTCTGAATAATGCCAACGAAGCATGATTATTTTTTCAGCTTTTCTAATTTATCAGCGGCGTTTTGAAAAGATTTAGCGGTGTTTTCAAACGATTGCTCTACGCTGGTAAACGATTTTGACACATCAGTAAATTTTTGGGCTTCGCCAGCAAATCCCTTTCTGTTGAAATCCGCCAAGGTTTTGCTTGAGCTTTCTTCACCCAAGTCATCCTCAAAATCTGCTGTTTCACTGGATTTGCCATCAGTTGCCAAGCCATTACGCCATTGCAAGAATGATTCGCGGGTGAACACATACGGATCTAAGGCGGCTTCATCAATAAATTTTAATGATCCTTCGGCATTAGCACGGGTGTTTAGCACCGACATTAACTGTACGGGTGCGCCTACATAGCTAGACGGATTGGCGGCGGTATCAAAAACTGCACCAGGAATGCCACGCGCGGTCACTGGCCCTAATAAAGGTAGCACCATATACGGACCACGTGGTACGCCCCAAACAGCGAGAGTTTGTTCAAAGTCTTCGTCGTTTTGCTCTAAGCCGAGTTTTTTGGCGACGTCAACCACACCCAACAAGCCTAATGTGGAATTGACCATAAACCGACCAGTATCTTCAGCACCTTGGCTAAACTTAGCTTGTAAAACATCATTCAATACTACATTGATGTTTTTTAAGTTGTTATAAAAGTTGAATACCCCTGTTTGCACAAAATCAGGGGTGATAGCTTTATAGCCTTGGGCTATAGGCTCAGCAACGTAGTTATCGAGCTTATCATTAAAATTAAAGACTTTTCTGTTTACCCGCTCATAAGGGTCTGCTTTATTGGCGACAATTTTCTGATCTTCGACACTTGCTGTAGCACAACCGCCGATTGTTCCAGCCAAAGCCAAAACCACAAACATTTGCTGACTTGAATAATGCTTACAGAAGTTACCAAAGATGCTCATCAATAAAACCTACAATTTAGAATAATTATCAATTTTTTCATTAATTTTAGATATTAAAGCATCAAAGCCATCACGTTGCAAAACGCTGGTATATTCGGTGCGCTTCAAGGCAAGGTCGCTAACGCCGTTGGCAATGATATTAATAATCCGCCAATTGCCGCCATTATCTTTCAGCATGTAATCAAATTTAACGTCTTTTTCGTCGGGAATTGTCAGGTGCGAATGGATTACTACCCCGCCTTTGGTGGTTTCTTCTTCGGAATCAAACACAAAAGTTTCGCCGTCATAATCTTTAAAATTATGGGCATAAGAAGCGACGCTAAATTTACTGAACACTTCCACCAATTTTTGTTGCTGGGCTTCGGTGAGTTTTTCCCATTCTTTGCCGACCACAATACGGGCAATTTTGGTTAAATCATGGCTTTTGGAAACCGCATCAAACAATTTGCTGTATCGGCCTGCAAAATCGGTTTGCTTGCCGCTTTTCATCACCGCCAACAATTGGCCTTGAAAATTTTCTACCACTTGCTTTGCTGTTGTCGCTTGCTCTTCAGCAAAGCCATTCATCGATACCAATAACGAAAAACCCGCCAGCATCAGCATTTTTTTTACATTTTTTACAGCCATCACACAAAACCTCAAAACATAAGAGCATTAAAAAAAACCGCAGAAACGCCCGACAACATCCATTAATGTCCGCCGGGCGATTGTTTAATCAGCTTTCAACTCTAATTGGTATTGCCGATAATTTGGTGGCCGCAGGGGTCACCATATTTGCTGGCATGGGTTCTGGCACCATATCGCCGTCGGTTTTTGGGCCTCTGAGTGATGTCCAAAAACCTTTTAATGGGTTTTTCATCATGTCTTCAACGGCAGTGGCTTCGTAGCCACAATGCGCCATACAGCTAGCACATTTAGGATTAGTACTGTTACCGTATTTGTCCCAAGGCGTGGTATCAAGCAATTCTTGGAAGCTAGCGGCATTGCCTTCATCCGCCAACAAATAGCAGGGTTTTTGCCAGCCAAATACGTTGCGGGTCGGGTTGCCCCAAGGCGTACATTCGTAATTTTGGTTACCTGCTAAGAAATCCAAGTACAACGAGGAATGGTTTAATTTCCAGTTGCGTTTTTTGTCTTTACCAATTTTGAAAATGCCACGGAACAATTCTTTAACATCACGGCCTTTGATGAACACATCTTGTTGCGGCGCACGTTCGTAACTAAAACCTGGGGCAATGGTTACACCTTCGACACCCAACTCAGTCACATAATCAAGAAATTCAGCAACTTCTTCAGAGGTTTCGCCTTGGAATAAGGTGCAATTGACCGTTACCCGGAAGCCTTTACCTAAAGCCAATTTGATGGCTTCAACCGCCCTATCAAACACGCCTTCTTGACAGACTGAGGTGTCATGGCGTTCTTGCATACCATCTAAATGGACAGAAAACGTTAAATATGGCGATGGTGTGTAATCGTCAATGCGTTTTTTCAACAACAATGCGTTAGTACACAAGTACACATATTTTTTACGGGCAACAATACCAGCAACAATCTGCGGCATTTCTTTATGGATAAGCGGCTCACCGCCAGGAATGGACACCATAGGCGCACCACACTCATCCACCGCCTGCATACATTCTTCAAAACTCAAGCGTTTGTCTAATATGTCTTCCGGATAATCAATTTTGCCGCAACCCGCACACGCCAAATTACACCGGAACAATGGCTCCAACATAAGCACTAAAGGGTATTTTTTTACCCCTTTCAATTTTTGCGTGATTAGGTACTTACCAACGGTTAGCTGTTGACGTAAAGGAACTCCCACTGTAAACCCTCCAAAATAATTTTAGCGATAACAACGCCATGGGCATTGTCACAAGAATAGCGTTAGCACATCATCGCGATTTTCGCGTCCCGCCGGATAAATCGACAGGGAAAAACCAATAAAGTGCGCTTTTTGAAATCATCGGCAATAACTGTGGCAATAAAACAACAAACCGTTACTTTGTATACCTTTTACCTGCTGCACCTGCCACGGCGCAGCTATCAAAATAACCGGATAGCATCCTATAATACAATTGCTTAGATAATTTGTGACTAGAATACTATCTTTTGTTACCGGACTCCAGTATTTACAACAAATTGTCAGTAATAAGGGATTGTATCCACCTATAAACAGCACCATAAAATAAACAATAACCAATTGTTTTTTATTGAAAAAATAATTGTTAAACACAGAGAAACAAAAACATTCCCAATAAAACAACATTGCTTTGCAAAATACCAACAAACAGTCTATTATTTACACTAATAAATTTTCTTTTAGACGAACAAACCAAACATGAGCGGCACCCAAATCTCACTGGATGACATCAAATCCCTAAACCAGCTTTCCGACTTGGAATTTCAAGCCGCGTTGCTTGAAGGTGTGTCCAGAACTTTTGCACTGACCATTCCACAATTGCCTGAACAATTGTATGGCGCAGTCGCCAACGCTTACTTGCTTTGCCGCATCGTCGACACTATTGAAGACGAAGTGTCTTTGTCTGCCCGGCAAAAACAGTATTTTTGCAGTGAATTCATTGAAGTCGTCAAAACTGGCTATAACTCCGAACCTTTTGCTGTAGAACTGGCGCCTTTACTTTCAGACCAGACTATTCCTGCTGAGCACACTTTGATTCATGTATTGCCTAGGGTTATCCAAATCACCCATAGCTTTGAGCCAGATCAGATTGAAGCCTTGGCGGCCTGTGTGGAAACCATGGCAGAAGGCATGCCCATTTTTCAGGCACAAAACCTAAAAAATGGCTTGGCAACCATGGCTGATATGGACAAATACTGTTACTACGTTGCGGGTTGCGTGGGCGAGATGTTGGCAAAATTGTTCTGCCATTATTCCCCAGAAATTGCCAAAAACCGTGAACAACTGCTGGCGTTGTCGGTATCGTTTGGACAAGGCCTGCAAATGACCAACATACTCAAAGACATTTGGGATGACGCCGCCCGTGGCGTGTGCTGGTTACCACAAGATATTTTTACCGAAACCGGATTTGAACTAAAAGACCTATCGCCCGACCAAAGCGATCCGCGTTTCAGAAAAGGCTTAGAACATCTAATCAGCATTGCCCACGGTCATTTACACAATGCCCTAAAGTACACACAACTATTGCCCAGCCATGAAATCGGCCTACGCAACTTTTGTTTGTGGGCATTAGGCATGGCAGTCCTGACCCTAAAGAAAATCAAAAGCAACCTCAGTTTCAATCATTCTAACCAAGTAAAAATTACCAGAGACAGCGTTAAAGCAACCATTGTTGCTACCCGTATCACAGGCCGCAACAACCTCTTACTATCGATGTTGTTTCACTTGTCCAGCGTGGGATTGTCTTCAAGCTGGAAATATTTACCTGCTCCATCAAAAGCTAACGCTAATAGTTAAGGACGCACCATGTTTACCGATGCTACCGCACATATTGCCAACTGTTACACCGCGAGTTCAGCCACCGCTATCCATTCCAATGCGTATGACCTGAACAAAGCCATCCACCGCGCCCAGCAGCAATTACTTAGCCTGCAAGACCCTGAAGGCTTTTGGGTATTTGAACTGGAAGCCGATTGCACTATTCCGTCTGAATACATCATGATGATGCACTATTTGGGCGAAATCGACGAACCGCTGCAAGCTAAAATTGCCAATTTTTTGCGCTCGCGCCAATCCGAAGACGGCAGTTATGCCATGTTCACTGGTGGCCCTGGCGACATCAGCGGTAGCGTAAAAGTTTATTACGCACTAAAAATGGCTGGTGATGACAGTGAAGCGCCACACATGGTGCGCCTAAGAAACTACATTTTAAGCCAAGGTGGCGCAGCTAAAGCCAACGTCTTTACCCGCATTGCCTTAGCCATATTCCAACAACTGCCTTGGCGCGGTGTGCCTTATATTCCTGTAGAAATCATGCTATTGCCTAGCTGGTTTCCGTTTCATTTGGATAAGGTTTCTTATTGGTCAAGAACCGTTATGGTGCCGTTATTTATCCTGTGCACCTTAAAAGCGACTGCTAAAAATCCAAATAACGTCAGCATCTTGGAGTTGTTTGTCACCCATCCTGACAAAGAACGCCATTATTTCCCTGAGCGCACCTTGCTGAACAAAGTGTTCTTAGGCTTGGATCAACTAGGTCGCGTTACTGAACCATTCATCCCTAAAGCCATGCGCCAACGCGCTATCGACAAAGCCAGAGATTGGTTTATCGAACGCCTTAACGGCGAAGATGGTTTGGGTGGGATTTTTCCAGCAATGGTTAACGCCTATGAATCCATGCTGTTGTTAGGTATGCCAAAAGACCACGAACACGTTGTCACTGCCCGTAAAGCTATCGACAAATTATTGGTGGTTAACGAACACGATGCCTACTGCCAGCCATGCTTATCGCCCGTTTGGGATACCGCATTAGCCGCATTAGCTGTGCAAGAAGCCGATAAAACCGCCAATGCACCAAGCTTAACCCGCGCTTACGATTGGCTGAAATCTAAACAATTATCTGACGAACCCGGTGACTGGCGCATTAAACGCCCAAACTTGGCTGGCGGCGGCTGGGCATTCCAATTTGCCAACCCGCATTACCCCGATGTTGACGACACCGCCGTGGTGGCTTTCGCAATGGCGGATTCAGGATTAGACAACCTGGACGAATCTATCCATCGCGCCACACGTTGGATTGAAGGCATGCAGTCAAAAAATGGCGGCTATGGTGCTTTTGATGTTGATAACACCTGCTATTACCTGAACGAAATCCCGTTCGCAGACCACGGTGCATTGCTTGATCCGCCAACAGCTGACGTCAGCGCCCGTTGCGCTATGTTGATGGCGCGGGTGGTTAAAGACCATGACGAATACTTGCCAGCTTTGGAACGTACTATCGCCTATCTGCGTAGCGAACAAGAAGCCGATGGCTCTTGGTTTGGTCGCTGGGGCACTAACTATGTTTATGGTACATGGTCAGTATTAATAGGTTTAGAGCAAACCAATCTGCCTAAAACCGACCCACTGTTTACCAAAGCTGCACAATGGTTAAAAAGCGTACAACGCGCTGACGGTGGTTGGGGTGAAGACAATTACAGCTACCATGACACCGAATTCAGCGGCAAATACCATTTCAGCACCGCCTTCCAAACCGCGTGGGCAGTGCTGGGCTTGATTGCCGCAGGTGAAGCCCACAGCCCAGAAGTTAAAGCAGGCATTGATTTCATCTTGCACCATCAGCAAGCCGATGGCCTTTGGAATGACAAATGCTTTACCGCACCCGGCTTCCCAAAAGTGTTTTATCTGAAATACCACGGCTACGATAAATTCTTCCCGCTGTGGGCATTGGCTAGATACCGCAACGAGTTATCCAGAAAGTGATTACCGGAATTGTTGTCGCCTTACCTGAAGAACTCACCACCCTGACCTCAAAACGGATTGACAAAGGGCATTGCGTCTTCATCGCCGACAAATTGTTGGTGGCGTATTCAGGAACTGGCGCCAAAAATGCCGCAATTGCTACTGAATTGCTTATCAGCAAAGGCGCAACCCAGTTAGTTAGCTGGGGTTGCGCTGCTGCCCTCAGCCCTACCCTAAAGCCAGGTGATTTGGTACTTGCCGACACCTTAATCGATGTCGACGACGCGGCTATCGCTGTAAATCCCCACTGGCATAATTACGCCAAACATCTGCTAAGCCCCTTTATTAAAGTAAAAACGGGCAAGCTCACAGAAAGCCTTAGCATTGTTTCTTCAAGTAGAGAAAAACAACAGCTGCAACTAATTACCGAAGCCATTGCCTTAGATATGGAAAGTATTGCCATAGCCAAAGCCGCAGAAAAAAAAGCCCTGCCCTTTTTGGCTATTCGCGTCATTATCGATCCAGCGGACATGGATTTGCCCAGAGCTATCAGCTACGCAGCCAATAGCGAAGGCGACATCGTATTAAGCCGCTTACTTTTGTTTCTTGCCTTGCATCCCAATGAACTGTTTGGCTTAATCCGCTTAGGATTTTATTTCAATGCCGCCAAAAGCACATTGAAACGCATCGCCAAACAATTAAATGCACTCGCAGATTTCAAATAAACCACAATCGGTTGTCCATTAACGGCAACCGTCTTCTGAAACCAGCAACTTTAGTTACCATGAATTTCAGCATCGCCGAACTTTTTGCCCAACACAGCACCGACAAATTTGACCTGCACGAACAACATCTAAACAACCAGATGGTGCGCGTGCTAAAAACCATTGGTTATGACCGCCACTACAAAAAAGCCGTCGGACAATATTTGTACGACCAAGAAGGCACCGAATATTTGGACTTGCTTAGCGGTTTTGGCGTCTTCGCCGTCGGTCGCAACCATCCAACCATCGTCAGCGCCTTGCAAGAAACCCTCACTATAGAATTGCCCAACTTAGTGCAATTGGACGTGTCGGTATTAAGCGGCTTATTGGCACAAGAAATCTTAAAAACCACGCCAGAGAACACCAACAAAATGTTCTTCTGCAACTCCGGCACGGAAGCCGTAGAAGCAGCAATTAAATTTGCCCGTTACACTACTAAACGCGAAAAAATCGTTTTCTGTGAACATGGTTATCACGGTTTGACCATGGGCGCACTGTCGATAATTGGTGAAAACATTTTCCGCGAAGGTTTCGGGCCATTTTTACCTGGCTGTAGCGCCGTACCGTTCAACGACTTGTCTGCATTGGAAGCGGCACTAAGCAATAACGATGTCGCCGCTTTTATCGTCGAACCCATCCAAGGTAAAGGTGTTAACTTGCCGGATGATAATTACCTGCCCGAAGTGCAACGTTTGTGCAAAAAATACGGCACCTTGTTTGTCGCCGACGAAGTACAAACTGGCTTAGGCCGCACTGGCAAATTCTGGGCGATTGAACATTGGGGCGTAGAGCCGGATATGATCTGTATGGCAAAAGCCTTATCAGGCGGTTTTGTCCCGGTCGGCGGCGTCGCCATCACCCAAAAAATCATGGATACGGTTTATAACCGCATGGATCGCGCGGTGGTACACGGCTCAACTTTCTCCAAAAACAACATGGCAATGGCGGCAGGTTTAGCGACTTTGCATGTGTTGGAACAAGAAAAACTGGTCGAAAACAGCGCCAAAGTCGGCGACGACATTATCAGCAGCTTGAACGCCATGAGCGGCAAATACGAATTCCTCAAAGAAGCGCGCGGTAAAGGCATGATGATCGCCATCGAATTCCAATCACCCAAAAGCCTGGCGCTGAAAGCGGCTTGGGCGATGCTGGAAGCCGCAAACAAAGGTTTGTTCTGCCAGATGATTACCATCCCGCTGTTTAAAGAACACCACATTTTGACGCAAGTGGCAGGCCACGGTATGAACGTGGTCAAATTATTGCCGCCATTAACCTTAACGCAAAAAGACCGCGACCATATCATCAACAGTTTTGATAAAGCCATTGCCGACACCCACCAACCGTTCGGCTCTATCTGGGATTTGGGCAAAAACCTTGCAGGTCACGCACTGAAAGGCAAAAAAGGTAGCTAATATGAAAAAAATAGCTTTATTGATGCTTTGCTTGGCCTGCCAAGCACCGTTAGTCCACGCTCATGCCGTGGTCACGGAATATTCGCTAAAAATGCAAACCATCCACGCTAACACTGCCGACCACGTCAGCCTGACCTTCAATTCCAAAATTGAATTGGGTCTGTCGCAAGTGTTTTTGGTCAGCAAAGGCGACCAATTGTCGCCACTGGGCATTGCCAAAGGTGAAAAGCAAGGGCAAATGCTCATCAACATTCCAGCTTTAACAGCTGGCGATTACGCGCTAAAAATGAAAGTTTTCGCTGCCGATGGGCATTTAACCGAAGACGTTATCCATTTCACCGTTAGCCCGTAGCTTTCGATAGGTTCTAATTATGGCTGGTATAGCTGATTTTCTTGATTCGCTGATTGGCGGATTTGCACTGATTTGTTTTTGTTTTGCCGTTGGCAGTTTGTTTTGGGGCCTATTTGTATTGCGCCCTTGGCAGCATGAAGCGGGCTACACCCCTGCCTTGCTGGAACGGACGGTAAAACTCCTGTACGTGGGTGGCTTTGCCTTAGCGGGCGCACAACTTTTTAAAGTCATCCTAAAAATCTGGCTGATGGCGGCAGTGCTAGAAAAGTGGCCCTTCCCCGAATTTGCCGAAACCACCCAATTTATCGGCGGCATCGTCCGCGCCCTGCTCACCGTGGGCTTGGCTTGTTATTGCCGATTTATCTTAAGCAAAAATCCGGCTTCCAAACAGTACTGGCAAACCGCCTGTTTAGTGGCCTTGCCGATGATTATTTCTGGCGCGTGGCTAGTCCATGCTGCCGGACGCTTCGACAATCCGGTGGTATTAATGGGCTTAACCGTTATACATCAATTGGGCGCAGCGGCATGGATAGGCGGCGTTTTCCATCTGGTCAACATTTGGATCATGCGTAGCCAAAGCAAAATTGCACCTGAACTGTGGCCCATGTTGTTGAAACGTTTCTCACACTTCGGCATGGCTTCGGTGGGCGTGATTTTACTGACGGGTTTACCGATGGCGTTCCAATACATTGACAGCTGGAACGGCTTTATCGGCACGGGCTACGGTAACTTATTGATGGTGAAAATCATTTTATTAGGTTTGGCACTCAGCTTGGCTTGGCTCAACAAAACCGCCGTGCAAGATTATTTCGCCAGCCGCAACGGTCATACCTTAAATTACCGCCTGCCTTATTACATCGAAGCGGAATCGTTTGTACTGATTACCCTGCTGTTCACTGCCGCTAGCTTGGCTTCACAACCGCCAGCTATCGACATCCCCAACTTAACTGCAAGCTGGCAAGAAGTGGTCAATATGTTTGCGCCGCAAATCCCGCGCATCGCATCGCCCACGCATCAAGACCTGATTGCTGGCGAAGCTGGACGGGTGGCGATTATCGGACAAGTACCGTCAGAAGCCGCAACCGCTTGGTCGGATTACAACCACAACATTTCCGGCATATTTCTGACTACCATGAGCCTGTTCGCCATGCTGTCTTATATCCGCTTGCCCGCTTCACTGTCCGGCTTTGACCGCTATTTGGCTTATTGCACCCGCTACTGGCCTATCGGTTTTGTCGGCATGGGCATCTTCCTATTTTTCCGCAGCGACGCCGAAACCTGGCCTTTAGGGCCTATCGGATTTTGGGAAAGCACCTTCAACAACGGCGAAGTCTTGCAGCACCGCATCGCCACTTTGTTGGTATTTACTTTAGGTGTATTGGAACTGATCGCCCGTTTGCCGAAAAACCAAAACAGCAAAATGCCGTATTTTTTCCCGATTTTGGCAGCCTTCGGCGGCTTGATGTTACTGACCCACTCGCATGTGGGCTTCCAAGCAAAAAGCGCGTTCTTGATCCAAGTCGGTCACACCTTTATGGGCGTGTTATCGCTGATATTGGCTTGCGGTCGCTGGCTGGAATTAAAACTCGACAAACCTGGCAAAGACATTGCTGGCTTTATTTCTGTCGCCGCCATGTTCCAAATTGGACTGGTGTTGATGTTCTACCGCGAACCTTTGTACTGATATGACTAACGAATTCCCCTTGCTAGACACCATCACCAGCCCCGCCGACGTGCGGGCGCTGCCCCGTGACCTGCTCAAAGCCTTGGCCAAGGAGCTGCGCGAGTTCCTGACCCAGACCGTGAGCGTCTCCGGTGGGCATTTCTCCGCAGGCTTGGGTACGGTGGAG